>ERZ1108168.142-NODE-142-length-70881-cov-7.552693_pt1 | contig 70881 bp, 48 predicted proteins | sample MGYA00403704_ERZ1108168 | MGnify/ENA primary metagenome ERZ1108168 (study PRJEB35170, sample SAMEA104062421) | human gut metagenome | biome: human gut; feature: human-associated habitat; material: faeces | place: Denmark | collected 2012-06-12 ...
TGCGTACCAAGCTGAAAGACGTAGTAAGCGGTTATGTTCTCGAACGCCGTTTCAACATCGGTGAAAAGCTGGAAGATGTACGTGTAGAACGTCGCCCTTACCAGTTTTTATATAAAGAAGGGGAAGATTATATCTTCATGAATCAGGAAACTTTTGACCAGCACCCTATCGCTCACGATTTGATCAACGGTGTTGATTTTCTGCTTGAAGGAGCCGTATTAGATGTTGTATCTGACGCCTCTACAGAAACCGTACTTTATGCAGATATGCCCATTAAAGTTCAGATGAAAGTTACTTATACAGAACCGGGCATGAAAGGTGATACAGCCACTAACACACTGAAACCTGCTACAGTAGAATCAGGTGCTACAGTACGTGTTCCATTGTTTATTAACGAAGGTGAAACAATTGAAATCGACACACGTGACGGTTCTTATGTAGGACGCGTGAAAGCATAACAAAAATATTTCATTTACACAACAAACGGTAAACCAATTGCAAGATAACCGCAATTAGTTTACCGTTTGTTATGTTTATCCCCTGCTTAATCATTATATTTGCCTATCAAATAAAAACCTTTTTAATTTATAACAAAATGAAGCGATTAATGTATGTATTATGCTTTGTCCTGATATCCGTCGTTGCACACGGGCAAGCAAAGTATGTGTTCTATTTCATAGGAGATGGAATGGGCGTAAATCAGGTAAACGGTACGGAAATGTATCGTGCAGAATTACAAAACGGACGCATCGGTGTAGAGCCATTACTTTTTACACAATTCCCGGTAGGTACTATGGCCAGTACTTTTTCCGCTACGAATTCAGTAACCGACTCATCAGCCGCCGGTACAGCTCTGGCTACAGGTTCTAAGACCTACAACGGTGCTATCGGAATGGATGATCAAAAGAATCCTTTACAAACCGTAGCAGAGAAGGCCAAGAAGGCTGGTAAAAGAGTAGGAGTTGCTACCAGTGTAAGCGTAGACCATGCCACTCCGGCTGCTTTCTATGCACATCAACCCAACCGCAGTATGTACTATGAAATTGCAACAGATCTGCCCAAAGCTGATTTTGACTTTTATGCAGGATCGGGGTTCCTAAAACCAACTACAACTGCTGATAAGAAAGAGGCACCCAGTATTTTCCCTATGTTCGAAGAAGCAGGTTACACACTGGCACGTGGCTACAATGACTTTAAAGCAAAAGCTCCTCAAGCAAAAAAAATGATCTTAATTCAGGAGGAAGGTGCTGATGTTTCATCTCTGCCCTATGCCATCGATCGTAAAGAAGGAGATCTTACGCTGGCTCAAATTACAGAGAGCGCAATTGAGTTTCTTACCAAAGAGAAAAATAAAGGCTTTTTCTTGATGGTCGAAGGTGGAAAAATAGACTGGAGTTGCCACGCCAACGATGCTGCTACCACATTCAATGAAGTGATTGATATGGACGAAGCAATCAAAGTAGCTTACGAGTTCTACAAAAAACATCCCAAAGAAACACTTATCGTAGTAACAGCGGATCATGAGACAGGTGGTATAGCTCTTGGTACCGGTAAATACGCACTAAACCTGCAAGCGCTTCAATATCAGAAAAACTCAGCAGATGTACTTTCTACACAAATTAGCAAACTAAGAAAAGCTAAAAACAACAAAGTATCTTGGGAAGATATGAAATCGTTCCTGGCAGAAAACATGGGATTCTGGAAAGAAATACCTATTTCCTGGGAACAAGAAAAGAAATTGCGTGACGAATACGAAAAGTCATTTGTAAAGAACAAGGTGGTGTTCGAAGAAAGTTTATATTCGAAGAGCGAACCAATGGCTGCACGCGCCAAGGAAGTGATGGATGAAATCGCAATGATCAACTGGGCCAGCGGTAGCCACTCAGCCGGTTATGTTCCGGTATTCGCCATTGGAGCAGGTTCACAACTTTTCGGAGGGAAAATAGATAATATTGAAATTCCAAAACGGATAGCAAAAGCCGGAAGATATTAATGTAACTGCCTGCCGGTGGAATCAAATTCGCCCTTATATGGCTATGAATGAAACAATCGGGTATAAAACGCAAACGGCACTGCCTCCGCGTTTTATACCCGATTGCTTTTATACAAAGAATTTCAAATGATAAGTATGCGTAGACATAATAACTTTAGCTATATACACGCCAGAAGACAAAGCAGACACATCCATCATTCTGTCGTCAGAAAGAATTTTGCTATAAAGTAAAGTGCCTGATATAGAACAGATATCCACATGCACATCCGTTTGACAAGCAGGTAATACAAACCGGATATACCCTTCACCATCAGAAAAACACCGCACTTCGTTATTGAGAGAGGAAGAGGTCAGACCGGAAAAAGGAGGAAGATCCGGATCTACGCCTGGATCCGCTTCACCGAAATTTTCGGTCAGAAAAGCAATACGTTTCTTTAGATACATCTTCAAATATTCTACCCCTTCACCATAAGTATCAAAAAGGAAAGTTTCCAGATAAACACGTTCACTAAGCACCTGCCAGCGGTCGAAGTTTAATTCTTGAGAGCGATCTATCAAAGAGGCAGTCTCCGATATATAATCCGACAGATGTTTCTCGATACCAGAAGCCACCAACTCTTTCCATCGCGCATTAACAGCACTACGGAACCAGGGATCTTTCCACATCCGCTGAATCCAGTCTTTGGGGATGCAGGCAGATTCACGCATCACCTCATAAATAGCATCACCAAAGCGATTATCATTATTAAAAGCAATATCATAATCCCACAAAGGTCCCCAATATAAATGCGGATCTTCGCGTTTCTTATAAATATAAGTACTCCAAAAAGAATCGGAGTTACCAACCAATTCACATGCTATATACCAATTAATCAATGACCTTTTATCTACCAACACCCGATATCCGGTAGTAGGATCGGCAAAGTTATCCGCGAAAAGAGCATTCTCAAAATTACAAATGTAATCCGTGATGTACTTTCGCTGGTTGCTATTAATTTCATCGTCTTTCGGATACTTCACTGTAACCTTCAATTTCTGAGGAGTTTGAAACCAGACTGGCTCTGAGTCGGCAAATCCATCCATTTCAATCAAATAACCTCCGGTAATCGCCGGTTCTTCGATATCCGTCGTTTCCTGTTCTTCGACAGGTACACGTGCTTTTCCTACTTCAATCTGATCAGATACCATATAGCTACCCAAAAATTCATCGTTAAGTACAACATCAACAAAACGAGCTGATGGAGTAAATTCCATTCCCATATAATGGCTGATTTCAAAAGCTACCGCATTTCGCATCAAAGTTTTATCCGCATGATTGGCAAGCAATACCCAACTCTTAGCCTTGGCATCCAAATTCAACAAATGAGTTTTCTTATCGAACTTGATCCGATATGGTTTCTTTGCCAGTCCCCAGGTTGAATTTCCGCGTCCTCGAATACCCAATGCAACATCCTCCGTACATTCGGTCAGATTACTACTTACTATTGATAATTTACCGGAAACATAGTCAGACTTACCGATCGTTTCTGTCGGGTTATCAGTTTTGATATAAAAAGTAGGTAACTGAGTATATTGTTCTTGTGCAAACACTGAAAAATAACCCACTATAATGCAAGATAAAAGGAGTAATACTTTCTTCATTTCTTCTTTTTTTAGTTTGTGTGTAACAATTCCGCAAGCAAACGCTCTATTCATAAAAAGCCCTTCTTCCTCTGTATATCACAGTAAACCAAAGCACAAGAAGGATAGCCTCAATATATGAATTTTTAATCTATTTACAAAAGTAGTCAAATAATATTATAGTCAAATACTTTTCCAACAATAAAGTCACAAACGCTACTATAAATTGCAAAAATAGCCTGGTACAAATAAGCACCCCAACCAATACTAAGTATCTGATAGTTGAAAAAACTCCGCTTACAAGTGGGGAATAACAAACACTTACAGTGTTTCAATTATATCAAAAAAACTGAAATGCACCCCGAAAGTTTTGTGTCTAACTTTTGGGGTGCACTTCAATCGAACAGAGGACTTTTGTTTTTTATACACTGATAAGGTATAACACACTATATTATCCAAAAGAAAATTCATATCTACTACTTTGTTCAGATATGACCATATTGTCTCCCCTTAGTTCAACGCTTATCTTTTTATCTCTTGCCAGCCATCCTAAAATAAACGCGAAACTTTCCCGATCAATTCTCATATGAGCGGAAGACAACTTACCAAACAACTCTTTAGTATTAATCTCACGGGTTTCCCTCAATATGCGTCCAATCTTAGTCAACGCACTATTAAAATCTTGCTCGTTCATAGTTCTCCGTTTTTAAGTTAAACAATATATTATTCTATCGCAGAATCTATAAATAACAAATAAATCTTCTTCGATTTATTTGAACAGAACCTCCCTTATTAAAAACAAATATAGCATTTTAAATTAAAAAATAAAACTTTTACGCCTTATTTCCACACAATCCATAAGTAAAAAAAAGCTTTTCATTAACAAATGCCATATTCCCTTATCTATAAAAACGTAACTAAAAGAAAAATAAACGAAGCATTATAATTGTGTCTCCCCCTCAATATAATTTTCCAGAAACAGATTCTCACCATCAAATACAGCATACGAGAAGTAATTAATCCAATCCCCTAAAATCAGTATACGAGCGGTAGCACTAAGCATCAGGTCAAGTTCTATATGCCGATGTCCATAAAGAAAATAATTTATATTGGGATGACTTTTGAGATATTCTTTTGTATAAAGTACCAAATGTTCTTTATCTTCACCCATATAATCTGGCTCTTTCCCATCCTCACGCTTCATCCGGCTATGCTTTGCCCAGGTTAACCCCAAGTCGATACTCCACCTCGGATGAATCATCGAGAAAAGAAACTGTAATGTCTCATTATGAAACATGGCACGCAAGAACTTAAACTTTTTATCCGGATCTCCCAAGCCATCTCCATGAGCAAGATAAAACTCCTTTCCATAGATTTCAGTGGTCAGTGGTTTTCGGTGAATAATAGCCCCACACTCCTTAGTCAGATAATCTCCACACCAGATATCGTGATTACCAGTAAAGAAATGCACTTCCACTCCCATATCTGTCAATTCCGAGAGCTTTCCCAAAAAACGAGTATATCCTTTGGGAACAACCAGTTTAAACTCATACCAGAAGTCAAACATATCTCCCAACAAATAGATAGCAGCAGCCTTATGCTTGATACTATCCAGGAAATTCACTAACCGTCGCTCCTGTGTACGACCGTGCTCAATAGCACGAGAGCCCAAATGAGCATCAGAAAGGAAATAAACGTTTTTCATAAAGTAGATGTTTTTATATTCAGTGTTTTTATACTAAAGAAATCCCAACTCCAGTTTTGCTTCTTCACTCATCATATCCTTATCCCATTCCGGCTCAAAAACCAGATTGATGATAGTTGAGGTCACTCCTTCTATCGATTCTACCCGTTGCCGGACATCTTCCATAATAAAATCGGCTGCCGGACAGTTAGGTGCAGTCAGTGTCATATCAATAGCCACCTCACCTGTTCCAGATACATCTATTTTATAAATAAGTCCCAAATCATATATATTGACCGGAATTTCCGGATCAAATACAGTCTTGAGCATGTCTACTATTTTTTCTTCTATTTCAAACTTTGTCATAGTTGAGAGTTTTATTGATTACTTACACAAAAATAATGCTTTTCTATATAGAAAGGTTTATAGTGTCCCTCTTTTTATGTACTTTTGTTAATTATACGAATCAACAGTTGAATTTCTATTTTAACCTAATCAGTCTCTTTCCAAATGAGTCTGCATTACCATCTATCTCTTTTCCCGGTATTGAGCCCCAAACTCGTAGAGCAAGGTATAGAGTCTCGGTGCGTGAGATTGTTTTACATGTACATGTAAAGCAGTAAAAACATGTACATGTAAAACAATACTGCATACCGGAAAAAAGAGTGTCCCTTTCTGAGAAAGACAAAGTACAACACCGGGCAAGGGTAACCATATTGCTTGGAAGTACTTCCGACACTCGAAGATGTGTTTGGCTCAACCATTGATTCACATTAATTATAAAGTCATCCTATTCTTTATATCATCCCCTCATCTGCGAAACTATAGTATTTGCCATCACAAACAATCACATGGTCTATCAATTTAATATCTATAGATTTGGCAGCATTGAATATTCGCTGTGTCAGTGCCTGGTCTTCCTGACTGGGATGAATATTACCCGATGGGTGGTTATGAACAACGGCAATCTGGGTAGCACGTTGCAACAATGCTTCCCGAAGAATAGACCGCACATCCACAAACGTTCCGGCGATACCTCCTGTACTAATCCGGACAGAACCAATTACTTTGTTTCCCTGATTTATCAGCAATACCCAGAACTCCTCGAGCGCAAGATCACACATCAACGGATGAAATACCTCATAGATATCTTTAGAACAACGAATCACGGCCCGTTCTTTTATTTCCTGTAACCTGCGCCGTTTGCCAAGCTCCAGAGCAGCCATAACAGTAATACTTTTGGCCGGTCCAAATCCTTTAAAACGAGAATAATCACGCACTTCCCAACGAGCAAGTTCATTCAAATCGTTGTGGCAGGAAACAAGTATCCGCCGCATCAGTTCAACAGCACTCTCTTCTGTATTTCCCGATCCGATAAGGATAGCCAATAACTCTGCATCACTCAGTGCATCAGCTCCCTTTGCCATCATCTTTTCACGTGGACGGTCTTCTTTGGCCCACTGACAAATAGTAAGTTTTTGCGGCTCTTTCATTTATAGAAGTTTTTCCGAAATGCTTCGAACTCACCACGTTTCAAGATACAACGCTGCCACCAGGCTCTCCAAAAGCCGGTCCCATAGCCAATGAGTTGTATAAAGGAGGCGACAACCGAATAAATGCCAATACGGAAACTACGGTTCTGAACAGTAGAATCCATACAGACCAATAAAGCATAAAGAACAATAGGCAGCAGACTAAATAGGCAAAACGGAGTACCAATAAGCAGTATTACTACTCCCAACGTAAACACAGCAGGAAGTAAATGTACCAGTTTCAATGATTCCGGATATTTTTTATAAAGATTGATACGGGCAATACCCGAATTATGTACTTGCTTGAAGAATTTCCTCAAATCCGTACGCCGCTTATGATATACCCAGGCACCCGGAAAGAGTCTGCAACGGTATCCTTCTTTAAAGATACGGATACTAAAATCAATATCCTCACCAAACCGCATTTTAGAAAAGCCACCTAAGGCCTGGTATACCTCCCGTCTCACTCCCATATTAAAGCTGCGCGGATAGAACTTGTCCATCTTCTTTTTCCCGCCGCGAATACCTCCGGTAGTAAAGAAAGAGGTCATAGAATAGTTAATCGCTTTCTGAATATCCGTAAAGGAGTCATGAGCACGATCGGGACCTCCGAAAGCATCTGCCGGAGCTGTCTTTAATTCCGCTTCTATTGCATCCAGGTACCCTTCAGGAAGAATACAATCAGAATCTAATATTATCAGATACTCACCCCGACTTCGTTCTGCCCCATAGTTGCGGGTTTGCCCCGGACCGGAATTCGTTTTTTGGTAATATTTCAAATCAAGGACAGCCTTATATTTCTCAGCCACTTCCAGACATGGTATGGTAGACCCATCTTCTACTACTATCACCTCAAAATCTTTGAAACTTTGATCCGCAAGACTTTGCAACAGTTCATCGACCTCATCGGGACGATTGTATACGGGTATAATAACGGAGTATCTCATAGTTATTGTTTTATCTATATTGCAAAGATACATCATTATTTTAATAAAAACGGGGCTACTCCTAATTAGGATAGCCCCGCTCTGTATATTATCTGTTTTACAGATTATTTACCCACAACAGTCATTGTGTCAGACGCAATCAGCAACTCTTCATCCGTAGGAATAACTACTACCTTTACCTTTGAATCATCTGTAGAAATGATAGCTTCTTCACCACGTACTTTGTTCTTTTCGGCATCTATCTTCACACCCATGAATTCGAGCCCTTCACATACACCGGCACGACAACTTGCCTGGTTTTCACCGACACCACCTGTGAAAAGAATAACATCTACACCACCCAAAGCTGCAGCATAAGCACCAATATATTTCTTAATGCGATAGAAATACATATTCTCCGCCAGAATTGCTTTCGGATTTCCTTCAGCTACGGCAGCTTCCAGTTCACGCATATCACTTGATACGCCAGAGATACCGAGTACTCCGCTCTTCTTGTTGAGCAGATTAGAAACACCTGTCGTAGTCAAACCTTCTTTGTCCATAATGAAAGCCACTGCACCGGCATCAATATCACCGCTACGTGTGCCCATCATCAAACCTTCCAATGGAGTAAGTCCCATCGTAGTATCGATACATTTGCCATCCTTGATAGCAGCAATAGAACCACCATTACCGATATGGCAGGTAATGAGTTTCAAGCCCTCTGCTTTAATACCTAAGTATTCACATACACGCTGTGAAACATAACGATGAGAAGTTCCGTGGAAGCCATAACGGCGTACACCATATTTCTCGTACAGTTCGTAGGGTACAGCATAAAGATATGCGTAATCCGGCATTGTCTGATGGAAAGCCGTATCAAATACACCTACCTGAGGAATATTAGGAAGGATAGCTGAGACAGCATTTACACCTTTCAGATTAGCAGGATTGTGAAGCGGAGCCAAATCATTACAAGCAACAAAAGCTTCCAATACGTCTTTGTCCAGCAATACAGACTTGCTGAAACGTTCGCCTCCGTGTACCATACGATGACCTACCGCATTAATTTCATCCAGAGACTTAATCGCACCATACTCCGGGCTAACCAAAGTATTAAGAATGAATTCTACACCTACTGTATGTTCGGGAATATCTTTTTCAAGTACTTTCTTCTCTCCGTTCGGTAAAGTAAGTTTCAGGAATGAACCTTTCAAACCTATCTTTTCGATACCACCTTGTGCAATCACTTCCTTGCTGTCCATGTCGAACAGCTTGTATTTAATGGATGAACTACCACAGTTCAATACTAATATTTTCATTTTTGATTTCGATTTTAAATTATTTCGCCTTCTTGGCAGCAATAGCCTGATTAGCAGTAATAGCAATCATTCTGTAAACATCTTCAATAGAACAACCGCGTGAAAGATCATTCACCGGACGAGCAATACCCTGAAGAATCGGTCCTACTGCATCGGCATGTCCCAAACGCTGAACCAGTTTATAAGAAATATTACCCACTTCGAGGCTTGGTACTATCAGCACATTAGCTTCACCTGCAACCGGAGATCCCGGTGCTTTACTTGCACCCACTGAAGGAACCAGAGCGGCATCCGCCTGCATTTCACCATCAATATTTAGCTCTGGCGCCATTTCTTTAGCCAATCTTGTTGCTTCTACCACTTTGTCTACTACCTCATGCTTTGCAGAACCTTTGGTTGAAAAGCTTAACATAGCTACCTTCGGATCTTCAATTCCGGCAACAGCCTGTGCTGTACGAGCTGTACAAACTGCAATCTGAGCCAGCTGAGCAGCATCGGGAACCGGAGTTACAGCAACGTCTCCCATTACAAGCAGACCATTCTGTCCACACTCAGGTGCATGTGTCAACATCAACATTGCACCAGACACAGTAGTGATGCCCGGGCTTGTTTTAATAATCTGAAGAGCAGGACGAAGCACATCACCTGTTGTATTACGTGCACCGGCCAACTGACCATCAGCATCTCCGTTTTTAATGATAAGACATCCCAAATACAATGGGTTGAGTACCAATTTACGGGCTTCTTCAATAGTCATGCCTTTTTTCTTCCGAAGCTCACACAACAATTGTGCATATTCTTCTTGTTTCGCATGATTTTCCGGGTCAATAATGGTTGCCTTACTGATATTTCCCAATCCCCACTTAGCAGCAGCCTCATGAATTTCATCCGGATTACCCAGAAGAATAAGGTCAGCAACTTCATCTGTCAAAATCTGATTGGCAGCTTTCAGAGTACGTTCTTCTGTACCTTCAGGAAGAACAATGCGTTGACGATCCGCTTTCGCACGTGCAACAATAGAGTTAATTAAATTGAGCATAGATATTTAATTTTATGTATAATTCTGGTAGTAGGTGTTATTCACGCCGCAAAAGTACACAATTTTGCAATATCTACATTGCAAAACGGGGCGTTTTTACGCCCCGAAGATACAATTATTATAATATTTAACACTAACGAATGATTTGCGGAGATACTTCCTTAAACTGTTCCATACACATTCCGATAGAAGCACCAATATAAGTAGGATCACAAATCAAGTATTTGGCACCATCGTCCAGCACCACATAATCACCGGGAATCTCCTCTGTAAAACGGACTGCTGAAGCAATATGATTGGGATAATCGAGTAAAATAGCATCTAAGCCTAACAAATCTTTCACTAAAGTAGAATACAAGATAGCACGGTCTTCACAGTCACAAGCCGGATAAAAAAAGTTTTCGTCCAAAAAGAAAGGTTTCTCATAACCAAATTGTGCCCCATCGGTCTGATATTCAAAACCTGTCTGCACAAACTCTATGAGTATATTAGCAGCCTCTCGCTGAGATTTACCTTTGATAGCTTCTTTCAGAGGAGGATACAGAGTTGCTTTTAACTCTTCACTCATGGGAGTGTGATAATATACCGACACATCACACTGCGGATAGCTCTTATAAAATTCTATCAGGTTCTTATTAACTACCGTCTCCACTTTTACCGAACCGGATTTAGGAGATATGGCTTCTGCATATTCAACCATATTAAACTCAGGCGCCGCATCGATAGAAAGAGAAACATAATTCTTTGCATTCGCAAAATCCTGCTTATAGGTATAAACTCCCATCGGGCCATTCTGCTTTTCCGCATCAAAGACATAATACTTGGTACCCTCCAATATTATATAAGGTATACCATATAATGCTGCGGCAGGTGCTACCATCAGTTTCAGTTTTTCGTTAATCTTGGAAAGGCGTACTTTATATCCCGATTTATTCAGAATAAACATTTGCAAAAAAGCAATATCATCTTTCTGCTGTTCACCATAAAGCTGTTCGCCAAGCTTCTTAGTAAACAACAAATACCCCCAGTCACTCATCTTCTTCTCTTCACGCAGAGTCATGCAATCCTTTATCAATTGTTCATGATCCGCTTTACAAAGCTGGCTCCAAGCATCGGCAACATCTGCTTCCCGATTCCCAGCCAATGCAAGATTTTCGATTGCATCGGTTGCCACATTAAAGGAAGAACCGTAAAAATCAACAAGCGTCCGACGTACAGGAGTCTCTGATTCCGGTACCACCGGAATATCTATTTTCACGGGAAGATAAGGCCGTCCCGGAATATATACTCCAGGTACAGGTTTATCCGTAATAGATGGTAAAGCGGGTTTCTTTATCTCAACCGGTTTCCCTTCAAGAGTAGGCCTTTCCATTCCCGGTATTCTTGGAGGAGCCGGTTTAATTTCAATGGGTGCTTGTGACCGTTTGCCATCAAACACCGGTTGTTTGACGGGTTCAGGACGTACCGGCGCTTCTACAGCATCAAATGCCTCAAACTTAGTCCACGCTTCTCTAAGAAAAGTATCAAAGTCGGCATCCGCCTTATTTTTAAAATCATTAAACTCTTTCTGTTGCTGCTTTTGAAAACTTTCAAATTCCTTTTCAAAGTCAACATCTTGCGCCATTGCCACCGGAACAGCCAATAGCCCAATCACAAAAGGAAAAATACACTTCATCTTATTCATCTGCGTATTATTTTTAGTAACCAGCGACTCATTATTATCCTACTTAATCAACACCATCTCATAGAAAGCACACTCATCTGCGAGTATGCCTCATGAAACTCTTGCCCGTCATTCTGAGTTATCTGCCCGAAAACCGACCAGACGTTTTCCATCACCCCAGCTTTCTGTAAAGCAGCTTTCTTGGCTTCCATAAAAGCGCGCTCCTCAGCTTGCTTCAAAGTGATCTCTTCACTGACCTGCCAACGCCCCTGTACCCCCTTTCACCTTAACAATGTCCTGGGCACAAAGGCTTCCGGCAGATATCAACAATAAAATAGCTATAACTCCGAGTAGCCTATTTATTCTCATTCAAATCTTTCCCTTTTTAATAATCGATCCTTAATACCCTAACTTATCCAGTTCTTTGGCCAGGTCTTCCGACTTCTTTGCCAATTCGGCACGTACTGCACTAATCGCAGCCTTATTCGCAGATTCCAGGCTATACCCAAGTGTTACCATCACCTCTACATTTTTGTTTTCAAGCGTTCTATACACTTCTACCAATGGCGTGATACGTCCCAAAGTAGCCGAAATCACACTTTTACTGGCAGCAACTACACTTGAAAGACTGGCAGCTTCTTCCTGTCCCATATCATCATTGGCCACTTTTGCCTCAATCAGCTGAGACACTTTTGTTTGAATCTGCCCCGCAAGTTCTATTTTGGCAGCATTGGTTGCCTGCAAAACAGCAGAAGACTGATTACCACCAATAGCTCTTGAAGAAGCAACATACCAGAACGGAGTTCCGTCCGGAGTCATTTCTGCCTGCTTCTGCCATGCATCCTCTATCTGCTTATCTAATGGCAATTTCCCAATTGGAGTTTTAAACCCTTCTTTTGTTAATTTCTTAGCTTCTTTACGTGCATCTTTAAGTGCCTTTTTTTTCAGTTCATTGTTTAAAACTTTCTCTTGTTTTGCCATTGTTTTGTAGTCTTTCTTGGTAGCCTTTTCTTGTGCAAAGGTATTTACAGATAACATCAGGGCAAAAACCGTAAAAACGCTGATTAGCAAGTTCTTCTTCATATTCGTCTTGTTTTAGTAGTTAATATTCGTTTTTTAAATCGGACATTGATATTTGCAAATATATATATATTTTCCTTTCTATTCCTTTTTTCATTGTTTTTTTTCATACAATTGAATGGTTAAAATAATTTCTTCACGGAAAACAGTGACAACTCTCCTACTTATTTCATAACTTTGCACCGTTTTCAAATTCAATAGGTATAAAATATGATACGTCAGTGTGCCATTTTATTTGGCTGTTTGGCTTTGGGTGAATTGATTGTTTTTCTCACGGGAATTAAGCTCCCGTCCAGCATCATAGGAATGTTGTTGCTCACCCTGTTTCTGAAATTAGGTTGGATCAAGTTGCATTGGGTGCAAGGTATGTCCGACTTCTTAGTTGCTAATCTGGGATTCTTCTTTATTCCACCAGGAGTTGCCCTTATGCTCTATTTTGACATCATTGAGGCACAATTCTGGCCGATAGTAGTTGCAACCCTTATCAGTACCATTCTGGTGCTTGTTGTCACCGGATGGGTTCACCAATTAACACGTAAAATCAAATGAATTATTTAGAAAATGAATTCTTCCTGTTGGCTATCACCTTCGGGATTTACTTCTTTGCCAAGTTACTGCAGAAGAAGACGGGATTTCTTTTGCTGAATCCTATTCTACTCACTATAGCCGTCCTTATCATTTTTCTGAAAATAGCCCATATCAGTTATGAAACTTACAATGAAGGCGGCCATCTGATTGAATTCTGGCTTAAACCGGCAGTAGTAGCGCTGGGGGTACCTCTGTATTTACAGTTGGAAACAATCAAAAAACAATTGCTCCCCATATTATTATCACAGTTGGCTGGCTGTTTTGTCGGAGTTGTTTCCGTTGTACTGATAGCCAAACTAATGGGAGCTTCACAAGAAGTTATTCTCTCTCTGGCTCCGAAATCCGTAACTACTCCTATTGCCATGGAAGTAACTAAAACCTTAGGAGGTATTCCTTCGCTGACAGCAGCAGTAGTAGTCTGTGTCGGATTACTGGGGGCCATACTCGGATTCAAAACAATGAAACTGATGCATGTAGGTAGTCCGATAGCCCAGGGATTATCCATGGGAACCGCCGCTCATGCGGTAGGAACCTCCACTGCGATGGATATCAGCAGTAAATATGGAGCATATGCCAGTCTGGGATTGACATTAAACGGAATATTCACTGCATTATTAACTCCAACAATTCTCCGATTATTAGGTCTTCTCTAACAAAAACGTCCTCTATTTGTTATATTATTAAGCGAAAAGCAAAATAAATTTTATATGATAGATTTTAAGGATATTACTATCCAGGATAAGGATACCATTACATCTTACACGATGAACAGTAGTCGCCGTAATTGCGACCTTTCTTTTTCCAACCTTTGCAGTTGGAGATTTCTGTATAACACACAGTTCGCCATCATTGACGATTTCCTGGCATTCAAATTCTGGGTTGGAGACGAACTGGCCTATATGATGCCTGTCGGAAAAGGAAATCTGAAAAAGGTACTGGACCTGCTCATTGAAGACGCAAATCAGGAAGGACAACCGTTCTGCATGCTGGGTGTGTGTGCATGTATGAGAGAAGAACTTGAGGAGATCATGCCGGGACAGTTTACATTTACTGCTGACAGGGACTATGCAGATTATATCTACCTGCACACCGATCTGGCTACGCTAAAAGGAAAAAAATTCCAGTCTAAGCGAAACCACATCAATAAATTCCGGAATACATACGGTAACTATGAATATACCCCTATCACCTCCGATCGTATTCAGGAATGTTTAGATCTGGAAGCCGAATGGTGTAAAGTGAATAACTGTGACCAACAGGAAGGTACCGGCAATGAACGCCGTGCCCTGATTTATGCATTAAATCATTTCGAAGACCTGGGGCTAACAGGTGGAATACTTCACGTCGACGGCAAGATTGTTGCATTTACTTTCGGGATGCCTATCAACAAAGAGACTTTCGGTATACATGTAGAAAAAGCTGATACAACAATTGACGGGGCTTATGCCATGATCAACTATGAATTTGCCAATCACATCCCCGAACAATATATCTACATTAACCGCGAAGAGGATCTGGGTATTGAAGGCCTGCGAAAAGCCAAACTATCCTACCAGCCCGTTACTATTCTGGAGAAGTATATGGCGTGCTTTAAAGAACATCCCCTGGAAATGATTAAATGGTAAGATAAAGAGATGACCAAACAACAGATAAAAGCTTTATGGAAGCTTTGTTTTGACGATAGCGATGCGTTCATCGATATGTATTTTCGCCTGCGTTATAATGACGAAGTAAATATCGCTATAGAAAGTGGCAAAGAAGTAGTCTCTGCACTTCAGATGATACCCTATCCTATGACTTTTTGTGGCGAACAAATCCAGACCTCATATATCTCCGGTGCTTGTACCCATCCCGATTTCCGGGGAAACGGAGTCATGCGTGAGTTACTTTCACAGGCATTTGCACGCATGAGGTATAATCGCGTTGTTCTTAGTACACTGATCCCTGCAGAGCCCTGGTTGTTTGATTATTATGCGCGTATGGGGTATATGCCTGTATTTCGTTATTCGGAAAAAAAAATATCACAATGGGACATAAGTCCTGTGCCGGATATCTTCATAACGAAATTAGCAGATGCCAATGAAGAAGCATATCAATATCTCGACAAAAAAATGTCTGAGCGCTCTTGCTGTATTCAGCATACTTTTAGTGACTTTAAAGTAATTTTCGCAGATTTGCTTATCAGTAAAGGCGCATTCTATATAGCTACCGTTCAGGAACAGATAGCAGGCATAGCCGTTGTTTATCCGAATGGTAATGGATTACAAATAAATGAATTGCTGACAGAAAACGGCGAAATTGAAAAAGCATTGCTCTATCATATCCGGCAGGAAGCAGGCACCGACGCTATTACAATGATTACTCCCCCTATGGCTGCCGAAGAACAATATCCCCTCGGCATGGCACGTATCATTGATGCCAGAACTATTTTACAGTTCCATGCGGCCTTGCATCCGGAAATTGAAATGAACATAAAGCTAACAGACGAACAATTGGCTATAAATAATGGCTACTACTACCTTTACAAGGGAAAATGTAAATTCAGTAAAGAACGGTTGTTGGGTAGCCACCGGCAATTGACCATCGGAGAACTATGCGAAAAGCTCTTCTCTCCATTGCAACCTTATATGAGTTTAATGTTGAATTAACAGTTATCATGCAAAGCGTTATTTACTAATCCTTTAGTACTCTTCTTTAGATTTAAGAACACAAAACATCCGGATGTTATTATACAAAACACCCGGATGTTTTAATTTACAACATGGGGATGTTTTCACCAACAACATCCGGATGTTGTTGATTCTTTCCATTTGATTTATGACAAGCAGAAATAGGGTAGTCTGATTGCATGATAAGTATTGACTTGCACACTTAAAGTAGTGAACATAGTAGTGAGCATATAAAAGAGAGCATCCTGCACACCTCTCAGCTTTTGTCATTGAAATGCCAAGAAATAGTGTACAGGATGCAAGTGTGTTTCGGAAAGATTTGTATAAGATTAATTTAGAGTCCGCTAAAGTCTACACCTTCAAAAACCAGCGACGGAATACGCCAGGATGAAGACAATCGCGGATCGTTTCCTGTTTCGGACAACGACGACCAGAGAGTCAACATATTACCAGTCACATTCATTTCGGATACAGGCTGTGTCAGTTTCCCATTTTCAATAAGGAACCCTTCGATACCATACGAAAAGTCTCCTGTAGAACTGTTACAGTTACCACCATTAAAACCTGTCACAAGAATTCCATGATCTACTCCGGCTACCAGCCCGTCGAGATCCTTTAAGCCCGTTTGCATGACCAGAATAGAGGGTGAGTTAATAGTTGGAGAAACTCCCATCTTTCTGGCATTATAGGTATCAATAAAATAAGTTTTCAACACTCCATTCTCAAAAACCGGACGTCGCTCTGTTGCTACACCTTCACTATCAAAATAGCGGGCACCGGATGCTTGCAGCAGATGAGGTTCGTCTATTAATGTCATCTTATCGGCCAGTACTTTTTCATTCAGTTTATCCAGCAAGAAAGAATTTTTCTGCTGAAGAGAAGATCCATAAAGAGCATCCACCAAAGGACTAAGTAGCTGACTGACATTCATTGGATCTACCACCATCGTATATTTACCGGATTTCGCCTTTCTTTGCCCGACCTTACGCAATACACGTTCCAGGGCTTTCTGCCCGATGCCTGCTTTTACCAGTTTATCAAAATAGAGTGATGATTCATACCAGCCAGCCGAAGGGCGCGCCTCTCCTTCACCCTTTATTGCAACCTCGGCATAAAGAGAATACCAGCTTGACTTTGTTTCTCCTTCAAAACCATTACTGGTGATCCGGTATCCAAAATTATCTCCATCGCTATAAGAAGAACTGACAGAAATAATGCGGTCATCTTTGCCCAGTGCCTCTTCGGCAACAGCTTTTGCCAATGCTACTTTATCATCGGGGCGAATGGAAGAGAATTTTGCATCCAACAACTTCAAATCCGGACTTCCTCCTTTATAATAGCGGGAAGCATCCGGCAATACACGTGCCTCATCCTTTGCCAGATAACGGGTAGAGTCAATGCCATTCTTTATAAATGTTTCAAGTTCTTTCTTATCCAGCCGATTGGTAGAATAGGTTCCATAGCGTCCGTCTACATATAAGAAAATGGTCAGGCCATTTTCCGAAGCCTGCTGTAAACGGTCCATTTTGGCATCACGCAACTCAAAAGAAGAGTTTGATCCGGCATAAAGATTCACTTTTGCTTGCTGGCAACCATTCTTCAAGGCATAATCCATTGCCCATTGTGCCAGTTTTTTATTGCTATCTGAAATCATAAGAGTTGAAAGTTGAGAGTCGAAAACCGGGAATCAAACATATACCTTACCACATTCCCCGAAGTTTCAACTTTAATTTTTAATTTCTAATTTTTAGTTCTCACTGTTTCCTCAGTTTTCTCCTCCAACGGTCAGTTTACTAACCAACGCCGAAGGCATACCACAAGTCACCGGACAAGATTGTCCATCCTTCCCGCAAGTCCAGGTACCATTATCAATCTTGTCATTATTAGCCACCATAGTAATATCTGCCAATGCTTTCGGACCATTACCGATGATATTGATATCTTTAATGGGTTGTGTCAGTTTACCATCCTCAATCAGATAACCCGATTTCACAAAGAAAGTAAAATCACCTGCCCCAATCTGCACCTGTCCGTTTGTAAACTGATCGACAAAAATACCCTGTTTTACGGAAGCTATAATATCTTCCTCTTTCATATTGCCGGGTTCCATATACGTAGCACGCATACGGGGAATCGGCATATTCCGGAAGGTTTCGCGTCGTCCGTTTCCGGTTGGAGCAATACCATAATGTTTGGCACTGATACGGTCGTGCATATAACTGGTTAAAACTCCCTCTTTAACGAGATATGTTTTCTGGCCTTCCACTCCCTCGTCATCAAAGTTCACAGATCCACGGTTGAAAGGAATAGTACCGTCATCTATTACAGAAATATGTTCATTGCACACTTTCTTATTCAACTGATCGGAGAAAATAGAGACATTCTTACGATTGAAATCTGCTTCAAATGCATGTCCGATAGCCTCGTGTAACAGGATACCGGAACCTCCCGCACCCATCACCACAGGCATCTCTCCTCCTTTAGGCTTGATAGCTCTAAAAAGAATGGCTGTATTGTCCACAGCTTCGCGTGCCAGAATATCAACCAAGTCATCAGACAGAAACTCAAACCCTTTACGATAGGCTCGGGCAGCATAACTGTTTTCCATCTTTCCGTTTTCCTCCATAATACAGACTGCACCAAGCGTCACCATAGGCCGATAATCATAATACATCACGCCTTCACTATTACAGAAAAGAATATGTGATGTTGAATCACTTTGATTGGCCATTACTTTGGACACACGCTTATCCAATGCGAATATCTTGTCATTCAGCTTTTGAAGATAAGGCATCTTATCTTTCAAACTGATTTCCTCCCAAGGAGTAGTAATCGGATAGTAGTTTTTCTTCAATGTTTTTTCTGCCAGACGTACAGGACCGGATTTCTTCTTGCCGGATGCAATACGTGCAGCCGTACGTGCAGCATTCAACATATCGTCAAGCGTCACATTTTCCACATAGGCATAACCGGTTTGATCACCTGCAAGCACACGCACTCCCATACCAAAGTCTATATAGGAGTTACAGCTATTCACCGCCCCGTCTTTCAAACTGATTACATTGGTGAAGGTATGTTCAAAAAAGAGATCAGCATAATCTCCTCCTTTTTCAAGGGCTGCTGCCAATACTTTCTTCATATCTTCTTCGCTCACACCAAAATGGTTCATTGCCTGCGAAAGCGCCGCCTTCTGGTCAGCTCCTCCCAAAGCTCCCTTCACCGAAGGGATAGCCAACGCCGAGCCTGCAGCCAACGAACCTAATAATGCCATGCCTCCTGTTCTTATAAAATTTCGTCTGTCCATAATATATCTATTATTTTTAGGATTTCTTCGTTAATAAACTTTCCAGTTCTTCTGCACTCAAACGAAGGTAGAACTGCCCGCGATAAGCAACAGAAATCGACCCGGTCTCCTCTGATACGATAATAGCATGCGCATCCGACTCCTGCGATATCCCCATTGCAGCACGATGACGAAGCCCCAGTTCTTTGGGTATATCCAGATTGTGAGATACCGGCAGAATGCATCCGGCAGCCTTAATGCGCTTTTTACTTATTACCATCGCACCATCATGCAAAGGACTGTTTTTGAAAAAAATATTTTCTATCAAACGCTGATTTACATCCGCATTAATAATTTCTCCGGTACGTACTACCCCATCCAAAGGAACATTGTGTTCAATCACAATCAGGGCGCCTACCTTTTGTTTACCCATACTGATACATGCCATTACTACCGGCATGATATCTTCATGTTCTAATGACTCTTTTTTATTCCCGGTAAAAAAACGTGCCAGAGCATTGACATGCTGATGTGAACCAAGCGTAAGCAGGAAACGGCGTATCTCATCCTGAAAAAGTATAATCAGAGCCAGTACACCGACATTCATCAAAGTATTAAAAATAGAACCCAGCAGTTTCATTTCAAGCACCTGAGTTACTACCAGCCACATCAGGATCAGCACAAGAATACCTGTGAACACTTTGATAGAACCCGAAGCTTTCATCAATTTGTAGACATAGTACAAAAGGAAAGCCACCAACAGAATGTCAATAAAATCTTTGATACCAAACTCAAAGAACATACCGGCAGCCATGGCTATTATTTGATATTCACCCATATAAACATTTACAATTTATAACTAACAATTTTCTCCACCATCCTTACCGCTTCCACTGCTTCACGCACATCATGTACCCGTAGGATATTGGCTCCTTTCATTAAGGCAACCGTATCCAATACAGCCGTTCCGTTCAGAGCGTCTTGCGGTGTGCCTCCAAGCAAACGATAAATCATTGACTTTCTTGAAACACCCACTAATAAAGGCAGTTCGAAAACACTGAACTCTTCAAGATGTGCCATCAGTTCATAATTATGCTCCAGCGTCTTACCAAAGCCAAATCCCGGATCAAGAATGATGTCCTTCACACCCAAGTCACGCAACTGTTGCACCTTCATGGCGAAATACATAAACACCTCTTTAAGTAAATCGTCATAATGTGGTTCAGATTGCATATTTTGAGGCGTACCTTGCATATGCATCATGATATAAGGCACTCCCAACCGGGCAACAGTTTCAAACATTTTCGGGTCCATCTCTCCGGCTGCAATGTCATTGATGATAGCAACACCATATTCCTTTACACATTGTTCTGCCACATCAGCCCGAAACGTATCTACAGAAACTACAGCGTCCGGATGATTACGAACCACAATTTCCAGTCCTGTCCGTAAACGACGCATCTCTTCTTCGGCAGAGATGTTTTCCGCGTTAGGGCGGGAAGAGTAAGCACCAATATCAATTATAGAAGCACCTTCGGCCAATATTTGTTGTGCACGTCCGGCAATATCTGCCTCAGTTTGCATCCGGCTTCCGGCATAAAAAGAATCAGGAGTAACATTCAGAATACCCATCACTTGTGGGACAGAGAGATCGAGCAGTTGCCCGTTGACATTCAAATATCTATGCGCTAATGAGTTCATTAATCTCGTTTTTCGGTTAGATTATTGCAAATGTAGAGAAAAAAAGCAAGTAACCGCTTATTATCATAAGAAATTGTACCGGATACGGTATTCTCTTAGCGCTCATTAAGAAAGAATCTTATCAAATAAAGAGAAAGGGAAGAGATTTCCAGTTATTCTTTTCACACGATTCAAGATTATACTCTATCTTTGCTGCCGTCTTTATAACTATAGAAAGAATATGGAACTCTCTGCTCTCTACCAGATATTTCTGGAATGTAATACAGTAACTACGGATAGCCGCAATTGCCCTAAAGGCTCTATGTTCATTGCCCTCAAAGGTGATTCATTCAATGGGAATGCTTTCGCCACACAAGCTATTAACGATGGGTGCGCATATGCGATTGTTGACGAAGCAGCTCATGTAGTGAAAGGTGATAAACGCTACATCCTTGTAAACAGCTGCATCGAAACGTTACAACAGCTGGCCAACTATCACCGCAAACAATTGGGTACCCGAATTATCGGTATCACCGGAACTAACGGAAAAACAACCACGAAAGAATTAATCTCAGCCGTGTTGTCACAATCCTATAATGTTCTTTATACGCAAGGCAATTTAAATAACCACATCGGAGTACCTGTTACCCTTCTTCGCCTGAAAGCAGAACATGATCTTGCGGTCATCGAAATGGGCGCCAGTCATCCGGGAGAAATTAAATTCTTAGCAGAAATAGTCGAGCCGGATTACGGCATCATTACTAACGTGGCTAAAGCACACCTCGAGGGTTTCGGCTCATTTGAAGGAGTTATAAAAACCAAAGGAGAACTGTATGATTTTCTACGTAAAAAAGAGGGTTCAACTATCTTTATTCACCACGACAATCCATATCTTATGAATATTTCTTCCGGACTGAATCAAATACCTTACGGAAGTGATGAATCACTCTATGTCAATGGTCATGTGACAGGGAACTCGCCTTACCTTACCTTTGAATGGAAAGCAGGAAAGAGCGGTGAAAATTATGAAGTAGAAACCCAGCTGATAGGAGAATATAATTTCCCTAACGCTTTGGCTGCTGTTACTATCGGACGCTTCTTTGAAGTTGAACCGCAAAAAATAAATAAAGCACTCACTGAATATGCTCCGCAAAACAATCGTTCGCAGTTGAAAAAAACAGCCGAGAACACGCTGATTATCGATGCTTATAATGCCAATCCTACAAGTATGATGGCAGCACTGGAGAACTTTAATAAAATGACGGTTGCGCATAAGATGTTAATACTGGGAGATATGCGCGAACTGGGAGCTGAAAGTGCAGCTGAGCACCAAAAGATAGTAGACTTCATTAAAGCATGCGAGTTTGAGAAAGTCATATTTGTTGGAAGCCTGTTTGCTGCAGCCGAACATTCATACCAGACATACTCCAACGCCCAAGAACTCATACAGGCATTACAAGCCGATAAACCTAAAGATTATACTATCTTAATAAAGGGGTCTAACGGAATAAAACTTAGTTCAGTAGTAGATTATTTATAATCTGCTACTGTTTTCCTCTTATTGTTTGTTTCAACATCCGGGGGCGTACCCAATAGTAACCGATAAGACTGGCAAAAATTGCCCCCAAAGAATTGGCTGTAAAGTCTAACCAATCTCCTCCACGATAGGTTGTACAATACTCTTGTAACAACTCTACACAACCGCTAAACAATACCGGGCAAACGAAAGCACCTACCCATGCATGCCACATTGGAGAATCTCCTTTTCTGTGAGTACGCAAAAACTCCAGCCACAACATGCCGGACATACCGAAATACATACAAAAATGAACAATTTTATCTATATTAGGTATTTTACTTAACTCTGTTGAAGGTGGTCTGAAAAACGACAGATAGATAACTACCAGAATTATTAACAGAGAAACCGGGTATTTCTTAATATAATAAAGCATATCTAAATAAATTACAGATGTTGGGCAAATATAAGGAACATTTCTTATATTTGCATGTTTAAGTAAGATAAATATATCGAATTGTAAGATAAATAAAGCTTTTATGACTAAAAATGACAGAGCGAACTTTGGCAGTAAGTTAGGGGTGATTCTTGCCTCTGCAGGATCAGCCGTAGGACTGGGTAATATATGGAGGTTTCCATACGAAACCGGTAATCATGGCGGTGCTGCTTTTATCATTATTTATCTGGGTTGTATTTTTCTTTTGGGACTTCCAATCATGGTATCCGAATTCCTTATTGGACGCCATTCTCGTTCAAACACCGCCAGAGCTTATCAAAAGCTGGCTCCCGGTACGCATTGGCGTTGGGTAGGACGTATGGGAGTACTTGCCGGTTTCCTTATTCTCAGTTATTATTCGGTAGTAGCCGGATGGACCCTCGAATATATTTTCGAAGCATTAGCCAATGGCTTCTCAGGTAAGACTCCGGACGAATTTATTTCTTCATTTCAGACATTCTCAAGCAATCCATGGCGACCGGCGATTTGGCTGATCCTATTTCTACTCGGTACTCATTTTATTATCGTGAAAGGTGTAGAGAAGGGAATAGAGAAATCTTCTAAGATAATGATGCCTATGCTGTTTATTATCATCCTCATATTAGTAGTATGTTCTGTATCTTTGCCAGGCGCAAGCAGAGGTATTGAGTTTCTACTTAAACCAGATTTCAGCAAGGTAGACGGAAATGTATTCTTAAGCGCAATGGGACAAGCCTTTTTCTCACTTAGCCTGGGGATGGGATGTCTTTGTACTTATGCTTCCTATTTCAGTAAAAAGACCAATTTAACTAAGACAGCCTTCAGCGTAGGGATTATTGATACAATTGTAGCGGTACTTGCAGGATTCATCATCTTCCCGGCTGCTTTCTCTGTGGGTATTCAGCCGGATGCAGGTCCAAGCCTCATCTTTATTACCCTGCCTAATGTGTTCCAGCAGGCATTCAGTGGAGTACCGTTATTGGCGTATATATTCTCTGTGATGTTTTATGTACTGCTGGCAGTGGCTGCTCTTACTTCTACTATCTCTTTGCATGAAGTTGTTACAGCTTACTTGCACGAAGAGTTTAAGTTTACTCGCCACCGGGCAGCATTATTTGTTACAGGAGGGTGTATCTTCCTCGGTATACTCTGCTCCCTGTCACTTGGAGTAACAAAGGGTATCACAGTTTTCGGATTAGGAATGTTCGACCTGTTTGATTTTGTAACCGCAAAAATCATGTTACCGCTGGGCGGATTGTGTATTTCAATATTTACCGGATGGTACCTGGACAAGAAAATTGTCTGGAGCGAGATTACAAACAACGGTACACTAAAAGTTCCCGTTTATAAACTTATCATTTTCATTTTGAAATATATTGCACCAATAGCAATTTCCTGTATCTTTATCAATGAGTTAGGATTACTTAAATAATATGATATGTGGAAAGACTTTTTCTACTTTTCACGTACAGAACGGCAGGGTATTATAATCCTTGCCGTTTTGATTATTATGGTCGGTATAGTTTCATGGTTTATACCACCAAGAGAAATCTCGAAAATTGAAGATAACCAAAAGTTCGAAAAAGAGTATGCCCATTTTATGGCATCGCTGAAAGAAAGAGAACAACAAAGAGAAACAAGTTACAAAAGCCACCAGTACAAAAAACGAGAAGTAATACTCGCTTCTTTCGATCCTAATACGGCAGACTCTATTACTTTTCTTAACCTGGGACTTCCGCCATGGATGGCAAAGAAAATTCTGAAATACCGTACCAAAGGAGGACGCTTCCGTAAACAGAGTGACTTCCAAAAAGTATATGGATTGACAGAAAAGCAATACACAACTCTCGAACCTTATATATCCATAGCAGATATACCGGAAGAGCAGGATACAATTCGACTGTTTAGTCAACAGGAACCACGGGATACTCTACAATATTACAAATATCCAAGTGGAACAACAATCAGCTTAAACCAGGCTGACACCACTGAATTAAAAAAAATCCCGGGTATAGGAAGCGCCATTGCCCGTATGATTGTAGGATATAGGAAAAAGCTGGGAGGATTCTACCAAATAGAGCAGTTGCAAGATATTCATCTGGATACGGATAAACTACATGAATGGTTGTTTGTCAACAAGAATGAGACCCAACAGATAAACCTGAATAAAGCAGGTATTGAAAGACTTAAAGCACATCCCTACATTAATTTTTATCAGGCAAAGGTTATTGTTGAGTATCGCAAGAAAAAAGGAGAAATAGAGAGTCTGAGCCAATTAAAGCTCTATGATGAATTTTCTGAAAAAGATTTTGAACGAATATCACCCTATGTCAGCTTTCATTAAAATAAAAAAGATGCATCCTTATCACACTAGATAAGAATGCATCACACACAAACAAAACAAACACTCTACCTACCATCTTCACAGACTTCTGTAGAGAAGCGATATAAAGATACGGCTAATTGATTAATATTAATAACCAATCAGCCATATGGTATCATTTTTTAGATTTTCCTCCTTCGTATTAACACTTATTAATTATACCGTCTATCATATGAACAGTACGGTCTGTAATCTGAGCTAACCCTTCATCATGTGTTACGATCACAAATGTCTGCCCCAGACGATCACGAAGTTCAAAGAACAATTGATGTAATTCTTCCTTATTATGCGTATCCAGGCTACCTGAAGGCTCATCAGCTAATATTACTGCCGGATTATTGATAAGAGCACGGGCTACAGCGACCCGTTGTTTTTCTCCACCGGAGAGTTCATTGGGTTTATGGGAAGCACGCTCTGCCAATCCCATAAAGTTTAATATCTCTAATGCATGCGCTGTGGCTTCCTTGGAAGATACCCCGGCTATCAACGCGGGAATCATAATATTTTCTAATGCCGTAAACTCAGGAAGCAACTGATGAAACTGAAAAACAAAGCCGATATGCTTATTACGAAAAGCAGAAAGCTCTTTTTCCTTCATTTTACTGACATTCGTACCATCGATATAGATATGACCGGCATCCGGTTCATCAAGCGTACCCATAATCTGCAACAGAGTAGTTTTACCAGCACCACTTGGTCCGACAATACTCACAACTTCTCCTTTATTTATCTCCAGATCAATACCTTTAAGAACCTGTAAAGAGCCGAAACTTTTAGTAATACCTTCTAATTTTATCATATAATAATGTGCTAATGTGCCAATATGCCAATGTGCCAATTGGTATGTTGCTATAGTGCAGCCAATTGGCACATTGGCATATCAGCACATTGAATAATTATTCATAATCGTTTTATAACATACTCTGCCAGATAGCAACCAAAAACGGCAGGCATATAACTCACCGTACCACAAGTTGACTTCTTATTCATTTCATCATCAGTCAGCAACACAGCGTTAGGATCCGCTTGTTCCGTACTAAATACTACCGGCACTTTTCGTTTAACTCCCATCTTCTGCAAACGTTTCCGGACAGCTTTACTCAATCCGCAATGATAGGTATCCCAAAGGTCGGCAAAACGAACTTGAGTTATATCACTTTTTGCCCCGGCTCCCATACTGGATACAATCTTAATACGGCGTTGCAAAGCATGATAAATGAGATAGCATTTAGGGCTCAACGTATCTATGGCATCAACAATAAAATCATATTGGGCAGCATCCAGCAGTTCCGGGATATTTTCATCTTTCAGAAAAACGGGTAACACTTTTAAATCCAGTTCCGGATTAATATCTTTAAATCTGGCTTCCAATATATTGGCTTTAGGCATTCCCAGGGTAGAATGCAAAGCCGGTAACTGACGATTTAGATTGGTAGGCTGAACCGTATCAGCATCTACAATCGTCATTCGCCCCACTCCGGCACGGCAAATCATTTCTGCTGCATAAGCACCTACTCCACCCAAACCGACTACAAGTACATGGGCATTACGCAACCGCTCCATCTTCTCTTCACCTAACAAGAGTGCTGTTCTTTGCTTCCAGTTTTCCATCAATTTTTCTTAAACCATTTATAAAACCACTTACCTACCTTTTCATAATGCTGCGACTCATTACTACCACGTGGATTTGAGAAAGAAATAGCTTCCTGAGGTTCTCCCAACTGATCCGGATATAAAATAATAAGGCTATTATTTGAGAAATACTTCCCGAGTTGGGCCGGTAGTTTTTCAAAAGCCGGATCATAAGAGATAGATCCCCGGCGAGCACTGACTATAACCAGTAAATGATCATAATTCACTTGACCGGTAAGCAATAGCAAGTCTCCCCAATCGTCCAGACGGGAGAAATCTGTCATGGTCAATCCATATTTCTTTTTCACCAATTGCTGTAAGTATCTCAACGTCTGTTCATTCGCAAAGAAGTGCGCACGACATCCCAGGATGTTTGCCATGCGACAAAAATGTTCCACCCACTTCTGAAATCCGGCTTCGTACTCCGCCTTCGGAGGGACAGCAATAATAATACGCCGAAGCGTATTAACCGGCATAAGGAACTTGGCTATCATTACTTCCCTATGTAACCCCTTCAACAAACTATCTGCCAGATTACCAAAGAAAGAGTCTACAATATTGACCTTACGATGCAATCCGATTACCACATCAGTCACTTCATATTCTTTTGCTGTATGGATAATACCGGAGGCAATATTAAGATCATACCGGCTCACCTGTGACAAAGGCACATCCGCTGATGCAGCTATCATAGCAGCACGTTCCAAATTTCTTTTACCACACAACTCCAAACGTTCCGAACTACTGTTATCATTAATCACATTCAACGCCAGCAAATTATTTTTTTGTTTAGAATCGCGGATCAGCAAAGACAAGTTTATCAAATCATCAATAGTATCCGGATTTGCCACCGGAATCAGAATCTTCTCAGGTGTCTCCTTTTTACTATTTTCCGTATCCAACTGTGCTTCATGCATAGCGAGCTTACGAGCAGCCCGTTCAGTAGCAAACGAGCTGATGATGCAAGTGAACAGAATTAATACAATAGTACCATTCAACACATCCTCATTCAATAATCGCTCGCCACTGGGCAAAATAATATTATAGCCCACAAGTACGGCTGCCAGCGTAGCTGCCGCCTGTGCATTGCTAAGCCCAAACATCAACTCTCTCTCGATAGCTTTCATCTTATAGATTTTCTGAGTAAGCCACGAAGCAATCCACTTACTCGCCAATGCAACAGTAGTCATTACTACTGCCACTTTTAAAGCGTCACCATGTCCAAAGAGAATTTTAATATCAATCAACATTCCCACTCCAATCAGGAAGTATGGAATAAACAAAGCATTACCCACAAACTCCAGATGATTCATTAACGGAGATACATGGGGAATAAGACGATTTAAGACCAATCCGGCAAGAAATGCTCCCAAAATACCTTCCATTCCTACAAACTCCATCAATCCGGCTCCCAGGAAAACCATTGCCAGAACAAAAATAAACTGCATCACATTGTCGTCGTACTTTCGAAAGAACCAACGTCCGATACGAGGAAAAAAGAAGATAATAAGAAAACCCAGGAAAATAACTTTAACTACCAGCCACAACCAGAACATCTCCGAAGACTCACCTTTAAACAATCCACCAATAACCGCCAGCACCAACAAAGTCAATGTATCGGTAACCGCTGTTCCTCCAACGGCAATACTTACACTTCGATGACGTGATACTCCGTAACGAATCACAATAGGATAAGCCACAAGCGTATGGGAAGCATACATACTGGCGAGTAACACAGAGGTAATGAACCCATATTTCAATACCGTCATGTTAGTGATAAACCCCAGTGCCATAGGAATGACAAATGCCAACAGCCCTAATACCACAGCTTTACCACGATTCTGTTTAAAGTCCCCCATGTTCATTTCGAGCCCGGCCAGAAACATTATGTAATAGAGACCTACTTTTCCAAAAAGTTCAAAACTACTATCGCGTGCCAGAATATTGAATCCATGTTCACCAATCACCACACCAGCCAGAATCATTCCGATTATATGTGGAATACGAAGCCGGCCCAACACCATAGGAGCAAACAATATGATAAGAAGTACAAGGAGAAATATCCATGTAGGATCTGTTATAGGTAGGTTTAAATTAAAATCGGGCCACTGCATATATCTAAGTTTTACGTTTTCTCTGCAAAATAACAAAAAAGTTATCAATTATATGCCAGAATGTTATAATTTTGCAGTCAATTATTTGCTATTCGGAAGAATAGTAAGCGAAATACAATATTCAATTAAAACAAAAGAAAAAGATGAAAGTAGCTATTGTTGGCGTAAGCGGAGCCGTAGGACAAGAGTTCCTGCGCGTGCTTGATGAGAGAAATTTCCCGTTGGACGAGTTGGTTTTATTCGGTTCTAAACGTAGTGCCGGCAGCAAATACACCTTCCGCGGTAAACAGATCGAGGTCAAACTCTTGCAACACAACGATGACTTTAAAGGGGTAGATATCGCTTTCACATCGGCTGGCGCAGGTACGTCCAAAGAATTTGCAGAAACTATTACTAAATATGGTGCTGTGATGATTGACAATTCCAGTGCTTTCCGTATGGATAATGATGTGCCTTTGGTAGTTCCTGAAGTAAACGGAGCTGATGCCAAAGACCGTCCACGGGGCATTATAGCTAACCCTAACTGTACAACGATCCAGATGGTAGTTGCACTGAAAGCCATCGAACAGCTTTCACATATAAAAACTGTACATGTGTCTACTTATCAGGCAGCCAGTGGAGCAGGTGCAGCAGCCATGGACGAACTTTACGAACAATACCGTCAGATCCTTGCAAATGAACCTGTCACTGTAGAAAAGTTTGCTTATCAACTGGCGTTTAATCTAATTCCTCAGGTTGACGTATTTACTGAGAATGGATATACAAAAGAAGAGATGAAAATGTATAATGAAACACGTAAAATCATGCACTCGGACATAAAGGTTAGTGCAACTTGTGTACGTGTTCCGGCATTGAGAGCTCACTCTGAAAGTATTTGGATTGAAACAGAACGTCCTGTATCTGTAGAAGAAGCACGCGAAGCTTTCGCTAAAGGTGAAGGGCTTGTCCTTCAAGATAATCCTGCAGAAAAGGAATACCCGATGCCGTTATTCCTTGCTGGTAAAGACCCTGTGTACGTAGGCCGTATCCGTAAAGATTTAACCAATGATTGCGGATTGACATTCTGGATTGTAGGCGATCAGATAAAAAAAGGTGCGGCACTGAATGCTGTACAAATTGCAGAATATCTGATCAAAGAAAAGAATATTGGATAATTTACAATAGGAATAAACAAAGCCGTCTGAGAACTATTTCTGAGACGGCTTTTTCATTTACACGTATTTAATCTAACACCTATATATTTTTTCTTTTGTCACTTCTTTACAATAAATTTGTGCACCTCTCTTTTTCCATCAATAGTCACCGACAAACAATAGATTCCATCATTCAAAGAATACAAAGGAATATTATACGTATATTCTCCGGCAAGCTGGCGATTCGTAAGATAGTTCATAATCTTCTTCCCATCGACAGTCCACAAAGCAATAGAAGCAGTTCCAACTTTAGATAAAGAATAGTGTAAAACAGCCTCATCCCGCCAATTTAGTAACTTCGAAAAAGATTTATCAACAGTAGTTCCGGAAATTCCAACCTCTGAGGAAGATGGATAATAGGCTTTCAAATCTTTGAAAGAAATCTTTGTATCACTGAGAGTTATACCTGGCTTTAAATAAAATTTCATACCGGTTAGGGCCAAAGGATATTCAATCAGATCAAGCGGTATATTACCATCCATAAAAGATATGTAATAGGTAGAATCTTTCCTGGCAACAGGTATCAACTTCGTTTTCAAAAAACTTGTTTTTGTATTTGATGCAAAATCAAGGTAGAGTTCTTTAATCAAATCATCTCTCACGAACATCCGGAAAGAGACCGAGTCAGGTAAACTATAAAAAATTACAGGCTTATTAAACTCAATGGAAGCAGAACGTCCGGTTTTGACATCAAATATCATATTGATACCATCCTCCCAACCATTGGGTAATGCGGTATTTTCATACCTCAAATTAGAAAAGGTTCCGGAAGTTTTTATTGGCCACGATGCTAAGTCAGCAAAGGTCTCATGTATTCTTTCCTTACCAGCTATCTCAACTTTCACATTTACATGTACACTCAACTCATCTAAAGTTCCGTGAAGTTCTGTCTCGCCATTAGCTATACCCTTTATCACTCCATCCTGTACCAGACAACAATCAGGATTAGAGGAACTCCAGGTAAATGCTCCCGGATCTAATTGATAAACCTGTTTCCCTGATTTTGCATCAATCCTGATAGGGAATTCACGTATCCCATCTATCAAAATATTCTGCGGATAGGCCTGAACATCCGAGACTGGAGATACAAAAACATTCAAAACCGCTTTTTTACCATCCTTGGTGGCTATAATCTGACCTTTTGTCGCATTCAGGCTCGCATGGAATACATCATCTGCGTCTACATATCCCAAGTCCTCAGGTACACATTGATAAGTAAATCCTTGAACTCCCTTTTCCAACATTTTATCATGTTCATTAAAAGACAGAAGTGTAAGTGGATTCAACGAGACTGCCGTAGTATAAAGACTGGGGGTTATGAACGCATAAGAAGCAACAACCTCTTCCTCAGGTGCAGTTGATACAACCAGCAAAGCATCGGCTACCGGACGAATGCTACCACGCATCGGATAATTCAGCATTTCATGATCAACAGCTATCGTTGCAGAACCTCCACTATCGAAGTTTACTACATTCCACGAACCATGGGCTAACATCCAATTAGCAATATCAATACAATTTACTCCCGGACTGGCAGAAGTTCCTCCTTCAACCGTTACAACATAAACTGTTTTGCCGTCTTTTGACATTCCGGCCATCACCCGGGCAGAGACCTCATATTCGCGCCCGTTTTCGAAATCATTATATTCACCTTCATGTAATTTTCCTTCATAAGCAATACTGGGATAACCATGAAAACCAGCTACAATATTTTTTATTGGTTCGCCAAACTTATCTTTCACAAATTTCTGTGAAATAAAGATTATATCACCCGGAGTGACTTTTCCCTCGAAGCTCTGAATACTTTCGTTCCGTGCATAAATCACACATTCCGTTTGTGACGTTTGCAATGGAGCATCTGATACTTCTAAGACTTCACACTTTATATCATCACCATTTACCGTCCACTCACCCAATGGTTTGACCTTGATATATTTTCCAGGTTCTGTCAGCGTTCTACTATTCAAGTGATTAAGTAACACACAGTTTCCCGAAATAAATGTAGCAGCAGAGTTATAATAATCAATTTTCACAATACTGCCATCTTTTAAAATAACATTTGAGTTCAGAGACGGGTAAAATACTGCCGCTGTTTTATCTTCCGAAACAGCAAAGATAGAGCGTCCCCAGCCTGCTCCATAAGGTATCTCACCATTACTAACATTAACTCCGATACATACACCTGCTTCATAAACGAAGAAATCATGGTTGAATGCAGCACAAACGCGATGTCCGGGATAAGTGTGGGCTTTAGACATACTCATAACAGTCTCTCTGGGTACATCCGGAACCTTATTGTTCGATTGTACCTGCTCAATCTTCGTATAAGGATTCGTCAGATCTATGGTTGTGACCCACATTAGTATAGGTTTATCCCGATAGGCTATTTTGGTATATTGTACTCCCGCTCCCAAGCTATAATGCTCCAGTGTATCCGGAGTTCCCCATACCGGTTCTTGTGCTTCCAAGGTATTACAGAATGCCAATAGTAGTATATATAAAAGAATCTTTCTCTTCATACTTAATGATTTTTTATCAAATTAAGTAACGGCCGGCCTATTTGCCAGCCGTTATTAAAAAATCAGTATCAATCTCTCAAAACTATTTTCTGCGAAACGCTACTTCCTGATTCCAAATTAGCCTTTATCACATAAATACCTTTGGTCAATCCACCAACATCCATCCGAGATGAAGCCACTTTCGATAATAGTTCTCCCGACAATGAATAAAGCTCCATAGATACAACCTTGTCACTGTTTGCCACAATTTCATTAGTTCCGGCAATATAGCGGAAAGAGAATCCTGAAACGATTTCAGCCTCTATAGATGTCAAAGTATTATCATATACTAAAACATTATCCACATAAATTGTTCCTGTTTTTGTCAGAGGTTGTGCTTTCTGCTTTATTTTCAGTCCGGTAAGTTCATAAGTTTTCTTTGCAGGAAGGGTTCCCAAAGATACTTCTACAAATGCCCAGTCACAGAATGCAAGATCGGTAAGCTTGATCTCCTGAACATCTCCATCGGAAGAAGACAGTTGTAACCAAACCTCATTACCGGTCAGATCACCCAAAACATGCATACCAATTGCTTTAGTAGCATCAACCTGAAATCCTGAAGTTGTTTGATAACATGCTATACCGTCTGCTGCATCTACTGCAAAATTATATGTAAACGCACCAGAAGAAGAGCCAAACAATACTTTAGAGGTATTCCGGGAAGTACTGGCCGACGTAATGCCTGTACTGCCATCTGCGAAATAAGTAAATGTTCCGGCAGTTTCCATATCCAAGCCAACCGTTCTATCTGTTACTTTCACATCTACAGCTTTAAAAGTATAATCTATCGGTTCAACAATATCAATACCATCAACATCAATCATATTTCTGTCAACAACAACACGATACGTTTCATTTTCTGTTAATCCTTCGGAAAGAGTGAACGCCAAAGAACCATAAGGTGCACTGACAGAATTTACTTTTATAGAACGAGGAACTTTAGATAACTCTTCACCTTTTGAATTATATATTTTAACAGCATCCCTGACCAATGTAGAATTCAATTTATTATCAAATCTGAACTCAAATGGAGCACTTTTACCATAGTTAACGTATTCTACACCAGGAGTCGGATAACAACCCAATAGTTTCAATCTATTACGATCTTTAGTAAGGAAACTGAATACAAAATCTTTTTCCATTGCCATATTACCAGGGTGTTTCAGGCTTTTATCCAGTTTCACTGTATACAAGGTAGAAATATCATACGGTTTATCCGGTGCAAAAATCATCCGATGTTGACTATCTTCAAATGTAATTGTTCCTTTTACATCCGGAGTAATGGAAAATGCTTGTATTGCAGATTCTGTATCCACATCCCAATTAAACTCAAAAACGATCTTCGAACTACACTCTACAAGTTCACCTTCTTCTACTTTAGGAGAATAGTTAACCACTTCAGGAGGGGTCAAGCGCTGCATATCTAAACGTGCATCTAAATAGCTGACTTCTCCGGCTTTAACTTCCAAGTCATACGTTTTATCAAAATATTTATCAGCAGTCACTTTTACTGTATACTTTCCGGGAAGCAGCTGCTTAAATACAAATACTCCATTATCAATATCATCCGTTGTATATGTTAGATTTCCAGGGTTAAGCGTAACAACTGCTTTATTCAAGGCTAATAGTTCATCTTTTGAGTTCCTGATTTTCACATGGCTTCCCAAATCTTTATTTCGGCTATCGTGAACACTACCTACAATATTTCCCGTAGTAAGAAGGGCTTCCGCCTTAAATATTTCACAAAAAGATTTATAAAAATTCCATGCCTCTAACCATTTATAATCCATATTCATCAAACGCCGGGTTTCAGGTATGTAATCATGCATAGAGCCTTCCGATATACATCCGGGGACAGTCAATCCTCTCAAAACACCATACCCGTTACTCCACCCCATCACCTGAGCTGCAAATGTTTTATCACCACGTACAGTATAGTCAGAAGCCCAGCAATTTACTTCGTTTGCATAAAGATTCTTAGCAATAACAGTACTAATCTCGCGGCTACGATCTGAATGAGGAGTAGGTGTAGGATATGTATGATTATCATCCGGATCCACACCAGCATAAAGCTGAAGAACATAGTTTGTAACTCCAGCATTACTATGAATAGAAAGCATATAATCCGCATTACATTCATTTGCTTCTCTTACAATCTGAGTTAAAGGCAGGTCATCGGCTGTTGTATTTGTTGTACGACTAATGTATACATTCGCCTTCGCACCTTTCAACAGTTCAACTAACTGCACTCCCTTATCCAGATTAGACTGTGACTCCCAAAAGCCATTTACATCACCCGGTCCATAAGGGCCAACCGGAATGTTCCGGTCATCACTATCAAATCCACCATGTCCCGGATTTACATAAATTGTGATTCCTGACAAATCCTGTGCGTATGTTCCACTTGTTTTTAATAAAAACAAGCCTATAAAAAGAATATAATATATTTGCTTCATAGTAGCCTATTTTTTTAATTCTAATACTATAATTTCACCCTCCAAAGTATTGTAGGCTATCTTACCACTTTTCCAATTAGTGGTTGGATACATTGCTATCTCTGTAAAAAGGGACAATACTTGTCTTTGTTTCCCATCAGCAGATACCATTACAACGGATGACTCTGTTATATAATCTCCATTATCTTTATCAGCCATACCTACGATTTTATGATCGTCATACCATACAGGAGCATTCAGATAGCCTATCTCAGAAAGAATCTTCCCATTCAAATCACAGATATAAGTTCCTTTTCCGGTTGCAGTAAATAAAATTTTAGTTTTATCAGGGGATAAAGATCCCCACAAATATCGGCTCCCTTTTGATAGTGGTTCAAGCACCTTACGATCTCCATTGCGTTCAACAATCAACTGAAGCTTCTCTGTATAAGCATTTATACTCTCCTTCCCCTTAAATTCCAGGCCCATACGAACTTTATTCAATTCAGATTGAAGACGTACAGGAGAATTCATACAATTCTTCGACTGCAACAATTGACGATCATAACACATCAAAGTATTCTGCCGGTGCATATTTTCTCTTTCCACCGACCTATAATAGATCTTATCATTATTCTGACTGAAATCCGGAGAATACCCTGCACCCTCAGCATCTGTAATCATCAGAGAAGTTTTATTATTCAGCTTATACAGATACAAACCCTTATAATTCTCAGACGTATACAACAATTCAGAACCATCCGAATTAAACACCGGATAAAAAGCCGGTACTTTTTTCTCCACAGTAATTCGTTGCACTACCGAAACCATTTGTGCTTCGACCCAGGTGACATTACAAATTAATAATATCCATATACAAATACTCTTCTTCATAATATTCTATTTAAAATTGTACTAACCCAACTAATATTTCATAAACTTAAATACAGAAACCTCTGCTCCCTTATAAACCTTCAACAGATAAATTCCTTTATTCACTCCAGAGTCATCCAACCTGATTTTGCCAGTCTGAAGGCGACCCAGTTTTTTCATTTTTACTGCCATACCCGAAACTGAATATATCTCATAACTCACAGGCAACTCTTTATCCATACTAAATGACAAATAAGTTCCATCAACATCCGTCAAAAGGCTTATCTCATTATCTCCTATCCTATTAGGTACAATACCATCTCCTTGTTCTTCATAAATCAACGAAAACTCTTTCAACTCGAAAGCATACTCAGCTCCAACAGTGTGTCCGGAAGCATTAAGAGTTACCTTTATTGAATTAAATTTGAGTGGCCAAATAGCCATATCCGTAGGATCATCAACAAGATCTGCCAGAGATAAATAAATCACATTATCTTCATTTACCTTAAAATCGGAAAATTCTTTTACTACAGAGTGAGATAAATTATTAGGAACAAGATCCAGAACAATCTTATTCAAAGGTAATTCGTGAGGATTAAATACAATCTTCAGAGCCTTAGGCAAACTATAAAGATTCATTTTTTTTGCCAATGTGAAATAAGGAGTACGAGTAGACGAATATTTATAAGCAATATTCAATGTGCTTGTACCACTCATTGAAATACCTTTCAGATTGGAAGTTAACTTAAGCGAAGGATCCGTAAAACTAATAGCAGGTAATGAGGAGGCAGAAGGTATTTCAACATTCACTTTTAATGTTCCCTGATAATCATTCATTGAGCCCGTAACCATAGAGGAACCATTGGCTACAGCAGTTAAAACACCTTTGTTGACTTTACAAATATTCTCATCTTCAACTCTCCAATCCAAAGCATTATGATCTATTAAGACTTTATTTCCTTCCAAAGTTGTTTCTACTTCAATCGGATAATGAATCTTAGAATCCAGAAGTACAGAATCCAAACGAATAGAAAAATCCTTGACTTCTTTTACATAAACAGTTTGAGAAACTTCTAACTTTCCATAATGAGCAGTCAAAGTACCAGATACAGCATCTCCTGAAACCACAAAATTACCTGCCTCATCAATATGCCCAAGATTTGGAGAACAGGAGAAGGTAACATCCTCAAGATTATCAGTAAGTAATCTATCATACTGATTATAGCCCATTATTTTCGGTTTAATTATACCATATTTAGGTAATTCAAACTTATAGTCCGAAAAACGTAGACGGGTAATATCCTGAGATTCCTGAGATAAATCTACAACCAACCAACCGTTACCTACAGGTCGCTCTTTTCCATCAGCCGGACGATTGGCAACTTTATTGTTTACTATTATTTCAGAAGAACCTCCACCGTCAAGCCCAATGGCATCTACAGCCCCCCAATGTTTCAAAATATCACAAACTTCCGTAGTGGTCAATCCAATAGAAGCTGATGTCTTACCATCTGCAACTAATAGGTACACCCAACGTTTGTCTTTAGAAGCTCCAACAGCAGTACGCGGATATGGAACCGCATTATAGTTTTCTGTAGTATTACGCTCTGTAAGTACTCCGTCGTACATTAATGCTGTATTGCCACCTATCATTTGCTCAATCTCCGGATAAGTTCCAAAATTCACACAACGTATCCCCATATTAATAGTGATTTCCTGTCCCTCTTTCAAATTACGTAAAAAAGCTCGGGATTGCTCACTTGTACCAGAAAGTACGTATTCATCAGCAGCAATCGGATTACTTCCTCTGTTTTCTATCCTTTTTCCGACAATGCACTTTACTGGTTTATTCACTCTCCACTTTTCACCAGATTTCAAACTTAAATATACCTCAGTACGTTCTACTCCAAACATCTCACTGAAATTTTCATCTTGACGTGTTTTCTCTCCTGCAAACCGATTATAAAAAGTTAAATCACAAGCAGAGCAATCTGCACGAGGAATATTAACATGCTGAAATTTATAAGTTCCGGCATCCCCGGCGTCAACCTTACCCTTAAACTCCATATGATCGAAAACCGGAACATTATTCACGTCTATGGTAGCAAATCCCCACCAGGCATCCCGGGGTTCACGTTGTATTTCACCATCTTTAATACTACCTCCACGAGGAGCTCCCAAAGGAAACTCATGATGATCAGTTACATTAAAAAAATCACCATTTATACCACAATATGCTTTATGTCCCTCATAAGTCATGCGCTCACATGCATGCGTTACAAGTTCTGTCCCCGGTATGCTATCATTGGCCAGAAAAGTTTCAATCTTATTGTATGGATTATGCATATCCAGTTTAAGGATATAGGTGTAAGCGGGTATATCAGGAATATAAATTGAAGTATAAATAGCTCCCGGACCAACAACTTTACACTCAAGAGTATCTATATAATGAGGCTTCTCATTAATCGTTATATAACCTCCGGCATACACATATTGTCCAAAGAGTAAAGGTAATGCCAATAAAAACTTTTTCATTTTCATACTATTTTTATATGTTACATGATTAGTTATGTATAATCAACTTAACCGTATCTGTTTTACCACCAACTAACACTTTCACCAAATAAGTACCATTAGCTAAATTGTTTATCGGTAAAACAAGATTTCTTCCATCACTCATTTTGTAATCTTCAGATGCAACCATCATTCCGGTACTTGTATAAATTCTTAAACTGATATCTGTTTTTTTATCCAGATTAACATTCAAACAAGCTTCTTTTTTTGCCGGATTAGGATAAATGGATAACCAGGAAAGAGTTTTCAGTTCGGGGAAACCAACCGTTATATAGTCATATACCATAACCATTTCTTTGATCTGAATTTTATTATGCCCTACAGGATTATCAGAAGTAAATGCAAACCTCATCGAATGAAAATGTATGGGATATCCGACTTTGTCATTTACATCTGTTAAAATATCCGAGGCTGGTATTACAATTTCACGATCTTCATCTTTCGAAATATCAGTAAATTCATACGGAGTATAAGCAGATTTATCGTTTGTTCGTAAAGAGAAAGTAACCTTATTCAAACCAGCTTTTCCCGGATTCAATATTATACGCACAGATGTTGGCAAACTATATAAACAAAAATCATTCATCAATTCTATAAACGGAGAACGTCCGGCAGAGTAGTCATACTCTATTCCATCAGGTAATAATTTTATATTCTTCAAATTAGAGGTACTTTTTACACTCCAGGAAGGAGTAGACAAAACAGGCATCTCCAAAATTGGTTGAGAAGGTATTTCCACTTTAACCTTCTGTTTGCATGAGAACTCTCCCAATGTTCCATGAATATATGTCACTCCATTGGATAATCCTTTTAATACTCCTTCAGTTACTGAGCAAACTGAAGGATCTTCAACTTCCCATTGTAATAATTCCGGTGCCACAAACAACGTTTTATTTTCTACCTCTGCCAATAATTCAATATGATATGTAGAAATATTATTGAGTAAAACAGAATCCAATCTCAACTTAAATGAAGACTCAACTAATGAGACCGGCCTTGAGGTCTTCACCCCTTTATACTCTGCGGATAATATTCCAGTACCGATTTTTTCCGCACCAATAAAATTACCTTCTGCAGTTATATATCCTATCTCCGGAGTACATGAAAATGAAACATTCTGAAGATCCTTGCTCAACAAATCACCGTATCTATTATAAGCATATACAGCAAGTTTTAAAAAGCCACACGTCGGTAGTGTATAAGACACTGGTGCAAAAGCGAGCGAAGCAATCTCTTGATCTTCAGGAGCATTCGACACAACTAACATCCCATTACCGACAGGGCGTACTGCACCATCAGAAGGGGAGTTTTTAACTTCTCCATTAACATACATAACAGAAGAGCCTCCGCCATCCAGATTAACAGCATTCCATGCTCCAATTCCTTTAAAAATATCTCCAAATTCAAAGAGAGTTACTCCACGTGAAGAAGTTTGCCGACCATCAACTTCAACTAAATAAACAATCGTACTATCTTTTGAAAATCCGATACCGGTACGAGGATTTGCAGATTCATCTCCTTCATACCGTTGCCCATTTTTCAAGAGAATATGATCGCTTCCTCCCATCAATTCTTTGAAGTCGTCCAATGCTCCCGGATTACTTCTCAAATCCGTTTTAAGATTGATTGTCAATTCATCTCCGACTTTCATTTTTTTTAAGAAATCAGATGATACTCCTCTCCCATGTAGTACAGCCTTTCCCTCTGGAATAGGGCTAAAACCGTGATTTTCTATTATTTCTTCCGCAATACAAGTTATTTCCTTATTTGCCGAGAAAAAGAAGGTTTCACCGTTTTTAGGGGTTATAATAACTTTTGTACCTCCCTCAATCCCACTGGTATATGTACCATAGGCATTAGTATAAAGGGTTAATAAATCGGTCACTTGTGGTTCCCACTCTAAACGTTGCATATTTACTGTATGCAGCCGGGTTGCTCTATTACCACTTTTTACTGTTCCGGAAAAGTCTATCCTATCAATATAAGGACGATTATTTTTATCTAAAACAAATGCAGCTCTTCCTACAGGATTAGTAACACATTCATTATTAATAAACTGTCCGCTACGAGGTATACCTATCTCAACAGGATCTATATAAAAATAAAAATCACCATTAGTAGCTGCAAAAACATTATGTCCCGGAGCCGACTTTCGTATAGCCATTTGAGTCGGGCGCTCAGTTGCCACAGCACTATCTCCTCCCAAACAGGTTTCTAACTTTACGTTGGGATTTCTAAGATTGACTTCCAATACATGGATTTTTAAAGGAAATTCCGGTAAATCAATATAAACATATTCTGTTCCAGGTCCAACTTGATGCTTATAAACCAGTGTATCAATACGATACGGTTTATCATTTATCGTAATATACTCTTGGGCAAGTGAATATTGCCCAAGAAGTAATAAAAATAATGTAAACAAAACTCTATTCATGTCAGTCACATTTATTAGTTTAAAAGTAATTTAATCATTACCTCAAGTATATGAACATACTATTATTTTATTATGAGCTTCATTGTTTCGTTACTACCATCATCCATACAAACTTTTATCAGATAAATGCCAGAAGTCATGTTACTCACAGGTAGTTCCAATAAATTACAAGTAGAATTATCAGCTGATATTACATTTAATAATCTTCCCTTAGGACTAAAGATCGAAGCACTTGTTATATGTATATCCTCATTCTTCAATGCCACATATGCACGGCCATCAGCTGTCGGGTTAGGATATATAACTAATGAAGAAAGTAATTTTAATGAAGAGAGTCCTACTGAAATCTGGTCATAAATAAGTTCCATATTTCTGATATAGATAGTATTCTCACCAGCCACATTCCCCGAAGCAACTAAAGGAAACTTGATTGAACTGAAATGAATAGGGAAGGAAGCATGTTCCGGCTCTTTTGCAAACCAGTCTTTCATTGCCAAAAGTATCTCTGCATCTTGATTCTTTACAAGCTCATTCGTATATTCATAAATAGAATTAGAAGACGACAAGTTCTCTCTACCAGAAATAATAACTTTTGAAACAGCTGCATTTCCCGGATTAATCATAAAACGAATCGCATTGGGTAAGCTATAAAGGTCGAAAGTTTTTGCAAGTTCAATAAAAGGCGAACGGCCAGATGAATATGTATACCGAATTCCATCTGATAGTAATTCTATATTCTTTATATTCGTACTTGCTTTTACTGTCCATTCATCATTTATCAGCGGAAGTAATGAAAGTGAATGCTTCTCCGGGATTTGTACCTTCACTTTTAACGCACATTTCAGATCATCAAGTGTACCACGAATAATCGTTTCTCCATTTTTAAGTCCGGTAACAATTCCATCATTAATCGAACAAATCGTTGGATTATCAATGCTCCATTCCAATGCATAAGGTGCCAAAGGATATTCTTTATCTCCTATACGTGCATTCAATTCAACTGGATAACCGGTGTATCCATCAATTATCACCGAATCTAAACGAAGAGAAATTTCTTCTTCTTTTAAATATTTGATATGGATTGACGTTTCCAGTTGATTCCATTTGACTTTTAGTATACCATCTCGACTTCCATTAGCAAAGAAAGACCCATCCTCTCTTACGGTACCTACTTCTTTTTCACAGCTATAAGTCACATTTTTCAAACCTAAATTTATAAGTGTTCCATACTGATTATAGCCATAAATAACAGGTGTATATGATCCATATACTGGTAACATCACAGTTTTCTCATAAGGAAGAATTTCCGCAATCACATCATCACTTGCTGACAAATCCACGGCAAATATACCATTAGAAACTGCACGTTCATGACCATCACTTGGCGTATTCATCAAACCGAACTTATTCAAATACATGCCACTGGACCCACCACCATCAAGATTCAAAGCGGTAGTTGCACCTGCACTCTTCATTATATCTGCCAAATGTTTTGTTGTCAATCCGGTAGAAAAAGACGAACGCCCATCTACCACACAAAAGTATACTTTCTTCCCATCAGCAGAATATCCTATGGCAGTACGAGGATGTCTTTCAGCCCAATCATTGTCCTGTACAACACCATCTTTTAAAATTATTCTATCACCTCCCACCATGGCTGTTAGTTGAGAAGCACTTCCAGCTGTTTTGTTTACACCAATAAAAAGAGTAAGTTCATCACCTTCTACCAAAGACTTTAATACTCCGGCAACAGTTCCATGACCAGATAAAACAGCATGTCCTGCCGGTATTTGCATATTACCTTTTCCATCAACCACTTTAACCACCTTCACTTTTAAATCTTTATTCACTGTCCAGACCATAGTAGATTCTAACTGCACAAGCACTTCTACTCCATAGGCATTGGTATGCGTATAATTGCCATTTAATGTATTATACAAGATTAATTGGTTTTCGCCTCTTCCTACATTTACACCATTTATTGGGTATACTTTTTCACCTATTGAACAAGTAGAATTCGCAAAAAGCATGTTATCAATTATAACATCTTTACCAGAAAAAGCGATATGTGGAGTCTGAGCAGGAGTTCGTCCCATCTGTCCTTCGACGATACTTCCATGAATCGGATATCCGACATCTCCTGAAGTAGCAAAAAAGTCTGCATTCGTTCCTCCGAAATATACCTTACCTTCTTTACTTTTCCGTTGAGCCATAGAACTGATGCCTTCACAGGTAATCAAAGAATCTTTTCCATGAACAGCCTCAAAAGAGATATAGGGATTTGTTGCATCGACTTCCAGAAAAAATGTACGAAGTTTCACACTTGATGTGTAATAATGCATAGCTGTATAATAAGAACCTGGTCCGACTTTAAAATGGCTCAATGTATCGGCCTGGTACTCCGTTCCTCCAATTGTAACAGTGGTTTGTGCCAAAGAAATGCTGCTATAATTTGAGAGGAAAAATAAAGATAAAAATAGTGCTGATAATGTTTTCATAATTTTATTTTTCAAGCTAAAGAATAAGAAATAAAAAGAGCTGTATCTATTTATATATCCGCATTAAAAAGACGGCATATTCTCACAGATACAGCTCGGTATTTCAGAATGCTCTCATCCGAAATGAGATATTCAAAATGCAATATTATTCAACAACAACTTTCGTATTCAAGATATTGCCAGCATTCTTTGCTTTCAAAACGTAAATTCCCGGCAATGCTTTAATTGAAGTCGTATTTGTTCTTTCTGCCACTTTCTGTCCAATCAAATTATAGAGTTCAATGTCAGCAGTTTCTGAAAGCACCACTTCTCCTTTAGACGAAATTATTTGCAATGTTGACATAAATCCATTCTGTATACCATCAGGACCTCCTTTATGTTCTTTGTCTATATCCACTCTTGTTCCAAAATCATAGGCAACAGCACCACCACGATTACAATAAATTATAATACGTGCAATACCTTTTTCTTCATTTACTACCACACGTGGAAGTACTGTTCGTTCCGGATTAGAAATATTTCCTAATCCTTTCTGTGGTAAATCATAGACTAACTTCATAGAAGAGAACTCCATTGCATCATTCAAGGAAACCAAACGTAATCCTGTTTGAATTGCATCAAGCTGATTTGAAATACTATAAATAGCATAATTAACCCCTCCTAATGAGAATTCTGCGACACCATTATTACCGGCACTCATTGGCTGAATAGCTTTTCTTGCTTCCTCATCAGTGATACTTGCAAAGCTATCGGCAATCGTTCCATCCATATTATAAAGGGTTGCATAGGCAGTAAAAGCATCCATATAGAAAAGATTTTCATCAACCGGGCAAACGCGTGTACCATAATTATTTGATGCAGCCGTTGGATAATATTCCTGAATAAAAATCTGATCTGATTCTTCCTGAGGTTGAAGTTTACCGCCAACATAACGCCATTTCAGTACAGTTTTTCCATACAATTCATCGCCATTAGAAGTAGCAGAAAGAATATATCCATCGCCATTCACAACATCACCATAAACACCACAATAGTCAAAACGTCCTTCAAGTCCTTCAACTGTTGTACTCAAGATATTTTTCACACTACCATCTTCCAAGTTTACAACCCAACATTCTGCCGGTGAAACTCCAATATTAGTTGTCATTCTCCATAACAAAACATTACCTGCTGCATCCACCTGAATATCATTCGCTTGGAATCCGGAAATATCATCAACTTCATTCCCATCTTTATCTGTAGTTTTACCACGATACCAGATGTCTTTTGATACCTGAACCGATTTTATATGCTCACCAGTCAAAGCATTATAAACTTCTACATGAATATTATTATCAGCAACTCTGTTTGAAATCAGCATTTTACTCCCGTCAGCAGAAATTGCCATACCACGAGAATTAGCTCCGATTATTCCATAGTTCTGATTTCCTAATGCAGTATACCATCCCCACAATGGGTATACAGCCATAGTCTGACCATTTACATCTACATCTGTGTAAGTAGCATCATCTTTACCAATTTGAGGACCATCCTGGGCATTCAAAGAAATACCGCCCAACAACATAGCTGCTCCAAGTAATAACTTTTTCATAATACATTTTTTTTAATTAAACATTTGAGTAGAAATACTATATCCTTTTTACTAAGAATCAATTCAATAACTTTAAAGTCCATAATTGTCCATTCAAGTCAACTCTCAACAAATAAACCCCTTTAGGCAAATCACCCAATTCCAAAGAAATTTCAGCTGTATTGTCTATTTCCTGATTCTGACAAAAGACTTTTCGTTCATTTCCCACAATATCAAAAAGGGAGGCTGAAAGAGTACCACCATTAATACCGGCATTTATTTTCAATATTTGGTGAGTTCCCATACCTATTACACTGACTTTCTTTACATCCTGTTCTAAAGTAATGGACGTTGCTCCTCCCCAATGAAATTTCACAACAGGAGACCATTCAGTCTGCCCATCTTTATATTTAGCTCTTACCCTTGTATAATAGGTACCTATAGCAAGTGTTCCAAAGTCTGTCCGGTATTCAAAGGCTCCTGTCGTCTTTGATGTAGTTCCCCGAACCGGGAAAGTTGCTTCCTTCGACAAGTGTGCCTGAAAACCAGTCGCATAGATATTATCCTTCCATTCTATGACCATCGACTCTCCAGATAAAGATCCTTCATTTACAGGCGAAACAATTATAGGAATATCTGGATAAACCATTTCAGTCGTAAAAGTCACAACTGCAGTTTCCACCTCTTCGCCATCCTGAAGAGCTTTGATCTTAACATAATAAGTCGTAACAGGTAATAGAGTTCCTACAGGAATTTTTAACGAGTTCTTCCCCACAACCTTCTCTGAATATACAATCACTTTATCCGTAAAAGTATAAGCAGATGCCACAAGGACAGTATATTCCATATCAGATTTACCAAATGTACTCCACGAGACAACCGGGGTTAGTTCAACATTAGTACTCCCCATTGACGGACTTTTTACTGAAAAAGTCATAGGTGTAAACTGACGGATTTCGGATATTGCATCTTTATGTCCTGCCTTATGAGATACTACTCTCCAATAATAAGTTTTTCCAGACTCAAGTATTGCTATTTTATCTGTAAATAGTTCATTTGCAACAACATCTTTACTACTATGCAAGACAGAAAATTCTTGATCTTCAGCAATTTGTAGAGTATACCAATCAGCAGATACAGACTCCCATTTAAATCTGAATGGAGCCATTATCTGGTCACCGGATACCGGATATATCAAATTTGCAGATACTCCTTCTACTTGCTCTTTATCAATCAAAATCGGCGTATATTCATTTCCATACCTATCAAAAACTGCTACAGCACAAGTTACAGCATTCAAATCTATACTTTCAGGAATTTCAAAAGAATTCGTATATGAAACCCCAAGTAAATAACGTGACGAATTAAATGCATCCAAATCTGTAACTTTGTCCTTGGGAACTGCATATATGGTATAACGTACATTTTCATTTGAAGAATTCCACTGTAATATTCTCTCATTCAAAGTTATCGAAGAGACTGAAGATACAGAATACGCATTCTTCCAATCAATAGCTGGTACCAATGCCTTTTCCATGAAGCAATAATTCTTCAAATAGGGCATTACGCCTTTTACATTATATATATACTTAGTAGAATAGAATACGCTTCCGGGAGTTCCATCAAGCGTACTAAGTCTGTTACGCTCTATTTGCAGTCCAATTTCCTCTGGTCCGAAAGATGCACGTGTCTGCACTGTATTCATTTGATTATTCTGTTCCCAAATGCCTCTCTCCATAGCAGAAAGAGTACTTAAAGAAACTTTCTCCTCACCTATTTTTACAATATCCTCCATTACCGAACGGGTATAAGATGACGATTGAATTCCACTAATAGAATGACTACTGTAAAAATGCTTTTTAAAACGGAAAGCTAACTCAGACCACCACGGACAAAGTACGTCATAGTCTTGTCCCACTGCTGTTGTAGTCCAATAAAGTTGTGGAGAAATATAATCAACCGTACCTTCCTTTAACCATGCGACCGGATCACAATATATTTCTTCATACATATTTCCACCGGTAATACCCTGTGGTAACACAATACCCTCTTTTTGAGCAACATCATTATTCGTTGTCCATATTCCAAACGGAGAAACTCCAAACGTTACATATGGCTTCTCTTTTTGAATCATATTATACACAGAAGCCACCATTTTATTAATATTTTCTCTTCTCCAATCCCCTAAAGACATATCCTCCGGTTTATATTTTTGCTGAGCATCTGCATCCAGATCTGCAGGCGTACCACCATAAGCATAAAAATAATCATCAAACACAATGCCATCGACATCGTAATTTGTTACAACCTCGCGTACTATATCTGTAATCCGTTGTCGAACTTCAGGCAAAGCAGGGTTCATAATAGCATTATACTTACCATTTTGTACAGGATAAGTGAGTATCCATTCCGGGTGGGTTTCACGATAGTCACCTGCTTGTCCATCCCAATAAGTTGATGCTGTAGAGAATCGGTAAGGATTCATCCATGCGTGTACTTCTATACCACGTTTATGAGCTTCTTCCACCACAAATGCCAAAGGATCATAACCAGGTTCTTTCCCTCGCTCTGAGACTAAATCACTTGACCATGGTTCATAAGAAGACTTATACATTGCATCGCATCTGCTTCTAACTTGAAAGAAGACAGCATTTATATTCACCGACGCTAAATTGTCTAAAATCCGGATCATTTGATCTTTCTGAGCTTTTATTTGTGCTGAATTCCCTGTTTCAGTTATTTTCGTTGAAGGCCAATCCAATGACCAGACTGTCGCCAGCCAGGTAGCACGCATTTCTCTTTTAGGAGTTTGTGCATATCCCGATATTAAAAATAAACTAAGAAATAATATAGAGTATAAATACTTCATGTATATATAAATTTAGAATATTATAAAAGTGTACCAGAGTATACACCGGAATGTATCTCCGGTACACATTCTCTCTCAATTATCAGAATAACTTTGATTTTTTATGATTGATAGCTACTCCATAGATTTCGACACCTTCTATCACTGTTTCAACTTTATAGGTACCTCCATCAGGATAACAACGCATCAATCCGGATTTAACAGATGAAGTCGGATCTGCACGGTATCCAAAGTAAACAGAACCATCCTCGGGATCTAATACCATTTGGCAAATATCAATATACTCACCAGAGCTTCCTTCACTATCAGATACAAGTTCTTTAATAAGATAATTCTTTATTGAATTTTGCAGAGCTGTCTGTCCAGCCGATTCATTTGGAATTGCAGACATAGGTATGGCATAAATTCCGCTAGTAGCTCCTTCACGGACAGCCAAAAACACCATCTGACGCTGTTCATCAATTGCTAATGATTTAATGAATAATCCTCCTGCCGTCATACCATTTGAAGGTACACTTGAACTACCAATATCTGAATCTTTGAAACGGAAAATACCCGGATTATTAAACGTTTTAGGCCACCACCAAGTACCATCACTTGTTTTAGTAAACGAAGCATTCATTGCTCCATAATCATATCCATTTTTATAATAACCCAATTTGTCATTTTGTACAAAATAATCATATTTACTATTTGTCACATCCAATAATAAGTTTCTTTCCGATAGAGCCAATCTACGAATACCCGTATTTCTGTCCGTATAATAAAGCATCTTTTGATTTTCATCAATGTATCCGAAATGAGGATCATTAAAAGCTGTTTTTTGATTATTAGTCAACATCGTTTCGACTGAGGCACCATCTTTAGAAATCACAGAAATCTTTCCATCACCCAAATTTCCATCAACATCATCTATATAACCGATTTGTTTTCCTGCATCCAAAACATAAAGCTGAGAATCGGAAAATAATAAATTATAAGGATGCTGTCCTGATTTCACTCCAAGATCAAAAGGGTAAATCTTCACATTATCCGGAGCATCATGAACTAGTTTCAATGCTTGTATATTCCCTTTCTTCACAGCATAATAAATAGTCTTCACATCCTCCATATAGCCTACCGGAACTTTAATAACCCCTTCCTGCAAGGTACGCCCCCCCAGCTTAGTCTTCAGTATTATTTTTTGTGACCCAACATTAAGAAATTTCAACTTCCCCGGGTTTTCTGCATTAGATGTAGTTACAGGAACTAAATTTTCATCTACAGTTCCTTCAGGAAAGATCCATTGATACTCTACCTCTTTGTTTTCAGGATTTGGCAAAGAAACCGAAAGTTCCACAAATGTTTTATTTACTTCACATATTCCATCAATTTCTTTCATGGAAACAGTAGGAAATATGTCACTCACAAGAAGATTACATACTCTTTTTCCTACATTTTCAATAGTGAGAGTAACATTATACAAACCTGCACTTTCATATTTATGTTGTGGATTAGATTCTGTTGATTTAGGAGTACCATCTCCAAAATCCCATACACAAGCTCCTACCTCAGCCGAAGTATTAGTAAATTGTATAGTAGACCCAACCAGATAATCTACTTTATAATCACCTATAACTTCATAAGAAAAAGCAACCTTCTCATTAGGAAAATTCTCAATATCAGGATCATTTTCTATGCATGAGTAACAGGCGAGAGAGGTTACAATGAACAATATATATTTAAAGTACTTCATAGTGTATTATTTTAATTTAATTCAGTTCAATTTTTTTCGATTCAGAAATGCCTGTAGCTCCACTAATATCAATAACTCTATAAGTAGCATTTAATAAATAAGATTTTGAATACACAAGTTTATATATCATATTACTTTTGTCAAAAATCAATTGCTCAAAAGGCAATGCAAAGTACTTGTCTTCAATCATTTGCTTACAGTCGTCCTTTACAAAATAATTCCAATCATTTATATTGTGATTAAAAACAGAATCTGTACACTCTTTAAATTCATCTGTAGTCATTACTTCCAAATCGACTATTAATTTTCTTAAATCTGAAAATTTCTCTGTTTTATTCAGTTCTACATATAAATCTCGTTTAAAGGCTGTCTCAAATGTGTCAGGAAACAATTCTGCATATTTCTCAAGATCAAACTCTGTCATTTCTTTCCACTCGACCTGCTTTAGCGTATTAGAGGTAGTAAAATATGAAGAAACAGAATAGGCACGTAAATCAGAAGACCAATAACTTTCCTTAAACTCATACGAGTTTATTCTTTGATTTTCACGGACTAAAGTTGACACATCTGAATTTTTAGTATATTTAAATGTTACAATCGGGCACGTAGCTTCCAATTCCACACGCTCATTTACATCATACCATACTTCCATATGATCAATAAGCATATGTTCACTGTTATAAAATTGTGCCACAAAATTGACATTACTACCTGCATTCACCGTACTTGAAGGTATTTCCCAATAAGTATGGGATGTGACATGGCCTATTCTTGCCCAATCATCAACCGGATCATTTTTTTCACAACTTATAATTGTCAAAGTCAACAATAAAAGCAATAATATTTTATTTTTCATATTCAGCTATATTTATAAGGTTTATTTTCACTTATGCCCAGCATTATAAACGGCCCAAATCATAGGCTTCTTCAGCCATTCCGGATTTTTATAGGCTCCTAAGCGTTCCAATTCTTTTCTGTTATATTTTTCTTCAGTTTCCGGATCATAATTTATTCGTTGTATCCACACATCAGCTAAAGTTCCGTCCGGATTATAATCTACACACCAATATGGTTCATATAAATTATAGGGGCGTTTAAGTCCAGGATAAATAGTAATACCATCATAAGTAATACCATTTGTACTATTACTATAGTTATAGCGACGCATGTCTGTCCATATTTCAGGTTGGAGATACATGCATACATATTTTTGCCGCATAATATGTCCTATGTTAAAGTCTATTTCAGGCAAATAATCCACATTTGTAAGATACTTGGCAATATATTTACTATTACAATTAAAACGTTCAAAATTCTTTTCTACAGCTTTAACAGTCCACTCTCTGGCTGCTCCTTTATTTCCTTTCCAATAGAGGGCTTCTGCTTTTATCAGCATTAACTCCTCTGTTAAAAAAAGAGGAACATAACCTGCATTTTTAGTATATGGATTTACTGTTAAATCTGTAGCACTCATAGGCTCTTTACAATACAGATCCGGATAATGACTCTCCTTTGCAGAAGCGTCCATACCAATATTACATTCTAAATAACGGAATAAAGTTCTACCATCAGCACCTTTTCTCGGCTTCATCAGAGCTTCCATTCTCGGATCTTTTGCATATCCTTTAATAGGATTAGGAGATGCTTCAATCCCAAACATATCCACCATAAGATATTTAGATGGAATAGACTTATCTAGATCATTCGACCGACTTTCCCACCCACCTATTTTAGGCTTTGCCGGTCCCCAAGGACAATTAGCTTCACCAACACCACCATCATAGTGGTAAATTGGTTCTTCCCAATCTTCTGTTAAAGCCGCATCAACTGCCGCTATAATTTGATCACATGCAGTTGGAGTATTATCCCAATTTGGTAATTTCCGAACCAAGATACGTGCTTTCAAAGCATATGTAAACTGTCGCCATTTTACTAAATCTCCTGCAAAAATCCGATCCATACTTTTCGTTATTTCTATATTCACCGGATTGTTAACAACTTCATGATCATTATACATACGAATCAAATCGTCCACTTCACTCAACATCCACTGATATATATATTCTTGCGTATCATACTTAGGTGCCACTCCAGTATACGCTTCTGTTAAGGGCATATCTCCGAAAGTATCCGTCGTCAGTAAAGTTGACATCAAACGAATAGTACGCCCTATCAGAGGAAAGTGAGTATATCCCTTCTCTTCTGCTGCCGCCAACATTTCATTAATATTCACGCCAATATCATAATAATGCCTACGCCATTGTGGATGTCTATTCATTGAAAGAAATTCCCAACCACCTTTATATGCTGTGGAATTAACTTGCGAACGCGCTCCAGTAGTAAAAGCTTGTGCTAAGTACATATTATATTCAGCATGATCATAGTTCGTCTGAGATGCATAAAATGTTACAACCGGTAATATCAATTCAGCCGGTGCTTTTGAGATTGCATCCGTATTTGTATTAATGTCCAAATAGTCATCACATCCCACCAGAATTGGTGCAGAAATGAGAATGGTATATATTATCTTGTTAATCTTCTTCATAAGTTCATAAAATTTAGAATGTTACATTTAATGACAAATCAAAACTTCTGGTAGAAGGTATTCCGAAATTTTCTACGCCACCCTTACCTGTACCTCCTGCACTACCGGCACTGATTTGAGGATCACCACCTGTATATTTAGTTAACATAAAAAGATTTCTTCCAGTGAAAGAGACACGTAAGCCTTGTATAAGAGTCCTTTTCAATAATGAAGTAAAATCATACCCTAACGTCACATAACTCATACGTAAATAAGAACCATCTTCTATAAAATTAGAACTTACAGCATAGAAATAAGTATTCATATTTGTTTGGTCAAGAATAATCGGTCTTGTGTTTTTCACAAATGTTCCATCCGGTTGTTCTACTACACCATCTACTACAATTTCTCTATTACGGTATTTTTCAACAAAACGACTCTGCCCATTCGAAAATAATGACCGCGATGTAACATTTGCAATATCTCCTCCCTTACGTATATCTAGAAGGAAGGAAAGAGATATATTTTTCCATGTCAGAAAGGAAGATATACCCATTAAAAAATCAGGTTCACGATTTCCAATCAAATTACCTTTCACTGGGCTGATAATAGGGAATCCATCAGCAGTACAAATAATTTGTCCATTTGAATTTCTTTTATAGTCTTTACCTGAAAAAGCCGTTGTAGATCCGTTCAAATAAGCTGTAGGAAAAATATCTCCATATTGCGTCCCCTGAATTTCAATAATATCATCCGGCAAACTTTTTACACGCCCTCTATTAAATCCAAAATTTAAATTTGCATTCCACTGCCAATCTCTATTACGTATTATTTCCTGATTCAATTGAACTTCCAGACCACGATTTTCAATTGATCCTTCATTACGAGTTTGTAAAATATTACCTTGGGTAGGAGAAACGCGTACATTTACAATCTGATTATCAACACTTGTCGAATAATACGCAATATCCAGTTTCGTTTTATCTTGAAAAAAACGTAAGTCTAACCCTATTTCCCACGAACCGGAAAATTCAGGATCTAATATAATTGCACTACTATGAGTAGGATCTACTCCATACCCCTTATCCGGAAATGAGCTCTTTTGAACAAACCTTTTATCAAAAACATAAGGATTAGTATCTTTTCCTACTTTGGCCCAGTTACCTCTCAATTTACCGTACGTAAACACATCGCTAGATATATTTAACAATTCAGAAAATATAATACCTCCTGTTATTGACGGATAGAAATAAGACTTTTGAGTTAACGTAGAAGTATAATCTTGTCGTGCAGTTGCACTAATATGAGCAATTCCTCTATAATCAAAACGGAGTTCGCCAAAATAACCAAAAGTGCGTTTCTTCGAATGTTCTAAAGAAGTATTTTTACCAATCTCCTCCGGACCAAGATTAGCTATACTCTGAAAGCCGTTAATTTGATAACCTGCCCCACCTGTTTTTAGCGAAACAGAGCGCTTCTCTTTCGATTCAAATCCAACCAAAACATTGAAATTAAAATTTTTATTTATATCATATCTATAAGTTGCCAAAGCCTGTAAAGTAAGTAGCTGACTACGACCTTGTGAGTAACTGTATTTCCCAAAATAAGATAAGTCAGCAACAGACGGATCAATAAAATCCTTTTTCTGGAAAAGAGGCTCTAATAAACTCTCTGTACTGCTATGATTTTCATCAAAACTGGCCCTTCCATTAAATTCCAATCCTTTTAGAGGAGTCCATACAATATTTCCCATTAGAATATTACGAGTCGAATTGCTCACTCCTTCATCTTCATATCGATGCCACAAAGGATTAACCTTCAAAGCCGTTTTTTCAAGATCATCTAAAGTATTAGGATCATATAACCATCTAACAGTTCCATCTCCTACTCTGTAATTGCGTATATCATCATTAATAGGCCAATTGTATACTGTCGACAAATTATCACTATCCCCTGCATCACGAGATTTTGAATTAATCAAATTAAGAGACATACTTATCTTCAGATATTTATTTACTGTATAATTCCCCTTCAATAAAATATTCATTCTATCCAAATAATCTTCCGGAACTATACCTTTAGACATGGAATATCCAGCTGATGCATATGCTGAGAATTTCTCTGACCCGCCCGAAACATTTACGTTATATTTCTGAACTAATCCTGTTTTAAAATAATTAGATACATTATCAAAAACTTCTTCACCAGGATTAACCATAGGTCCCCATCCTCCCATTGGGGTACCTGCAGAAATAAATCCACGTACACCCGGGACATAAGTTCTCTGTATTTTAGGAGTTCGGAAAGCATTCTCTACCTGAAAATCAGCATTAGCATTTACTGTTATTTTACCTTCTTTACCATCTTTTGTAGTTATAATAATAACTCCGTTAGCAGCATCCTGACCATACAATGCAGAGGCTGCAGCTCCCTTAAGTACTGTCATATTTTCCACATCAGATGGATTTAACTGAGACATAACACCGCTGCCAGAAACTGCAATACCATCGATAACCAACAAAGGTTCATTTGATTGACTGGGATTTACTGAAGAAATTCCACGAATGGTAATCTGAGAAGAAGCATTAGGAGAGCCACCAGTAGAACTCACACTCAAACCAGATATTTTACCTTGCATTGTACTTACAAGGTTTGTACTGACTCCTCCCATTACTTCTTTAGAATCCAATGTTTGTACTGCATAATTAAGTTTTTTCTTTTCCGCTTTTACTCCCATTGCCGTCACGACAACCTCATCAACCATTATTGAAGAAGGTTTCATGACAACATTTATCACAGACTGTTTACCTGCCTTCACCTCTTGTGTCTCCATACCTACATAAGAGAACACCAAAGTAGAATTGTCAGGTGCCTTAATTGAATAATTTCCATCAATATCAGTAATTGTACCTAGACTGGCATTCCCTTTAACAACAACGGATGCCCCAATGACCGGCATTCCATCTTCAGAGGAAGTCACCACTCCAGTAATCGTATGCTGTGAATATGCAGCCACAGCAGAGAAGAAAAAGAGTAGAACTAATAACTGTTTTTTCATAATATAATCTATTAATAATTTTATTTAGCTCTATCCAACGCAAGCATATGGATTTGAACATTAGAATAAATTTTCACTTAAATCAGTAAAAAAAGTATTCTATTCTGATTACAGAAACAGATACCTCATTACCTTATCATATATACTTTTATACTTTATAAAAGACTACGATTTAGTTAGTTATAAAACTGGGATCTTTAAACAAGATTTACAAGAAGGAAAATGTCTAACAAATATCATCTTTAAGGTTTCTTTTTATCAGACAAGATTTCTTATTCAAAGGTCTCAACTTTTCATTACCTCAAATACACATGCTAAGTTCTATCAGAACTTAGCCTTTTCCTATTTAATAAGTATGGTTAACTTTTTATTAATTGTTTTAAGAGGCAATATTATCATTAAACAAAGGCCGAGAGAATTCCTTGAGAATTACTTCATAACAAAGATAAGAATAGTTTTAATATCAAGAACATTAATTTGCATTTATTTCGATTTATATTTATTAATTCACAATAAACAAGGACGGCGTATTACATTCTCATGAAACATAAATAGAAACGATGAATTGTATGCGGTATTTATTCTATGGTTCTTCTATATTTAAAGAGTGGAATTCTATTAATCCAGTCATTGGGGTTTCTTCAATAATATCAAGTTCTACTCCAAAGCCACGAGCGACTTCTCTTAATATTTCGGAGTAGCTGTATGCTACTGAACCAACAAAACGAATAGGGTAACTTTTATAATCATACTGACACACACTACGGATAAAAAAGTTTTTCAAATTATTGGTTAACAAGCTATAAACATAATCGTTATCTAAATAATCTGCTAAGAAATAAGATATAGTAGCAAGGAACCGATTGGGAAATGGTAAATTGTAGACAGATTCCATAGCATCATTTGCAGTTATACGAAACTTATCATAAAAGTCTGTTGCAATATATTTAGGCGCTAATCCTTTAAGAACGTCAGCCAGAAAAAGTTTACCTAATACCGCACCGCTTCCCTCATCACCTAATATGTAGCCTGCGGCTTTCACATTTTTAACAACGATTTTACCATCGTAGAAACATGAATTGGAGCCAGTTCCTAATATGCAGGCAATACCTGCTTCACATTTAAATAAACCACGTGCAGCAGCCAACAAATCACTTTCAACTTGAATAGGAGTCTTAAATTGTGCTACCAGAGAAGCACCCAATATGTTTTTCTTCTCATAAGATGTACATCCGGCACCATAATAATATACTTGATCCAGCTTCTTTTTAAAGAAGGATTCTGGCAAACCAAGTCTTACACTTCTGCTTATTTCTCTTCTGGTCTGGAAAAAAGGATTCAGTCCTTCCGTAAAAGCTCTCTGTACGAGATGATTATCTTCAACAAGAGCCCACTCAGTTCTTGTAGAACCACTTTCTGCGATAAGTTTCATTCCGTAGTCTTTTTTGATTTGGTTACAAATATATAATCTTTTTTGCTATATCTTTCATTCTTCAACAAGATTTTCTTTAGCGCCAAACTAAATCCGAGAGAATCACGAGAGTACATCTATGATCATGTAATGAAATGCTGTACAACATATATTATATAGTTCTGATAGAACTTGGTATAAACCAAAACTCCACTTAACTCCACAGACCTTCCAAATTTCCCACAAGCCGCAAGTAGTACTATATTTAAACACAATGTTTTAAGTTTAACAATAAAAATCAAAAAGCCTTTTAAATACAACAATTACAAAAACAGCAACTTATAATAAACCATACAAACAATCTCAAGCCAACAGAAGAAAACTAATAACACGCAAAGAACTAAAAAGCAGCAGATTATCACATCATTCCTCCATTTACGCCTCCTTGACAATCCAATAAAGCGATACACAGCTAAAACAACCCATAGAGATCCAATCACAAAGTACTTCCCCTCTCAAAATTCACAACTCAAAACATTTAATATTAATAATCATAAAACAAAATAAGTTAATTTAATTCCTAAATATTTGTTTCTAAAAATAAATTAATGAATATTTGAGGTAATAAAATAAGCACAAGTAGCAGAAACCGTCCTTCAGATAGACGGAAACACTCCTTTTCAGTACCCTATTTTAAGAAAAGCACTAAGCTCAATATATAATATATAGAACACCATTATTAACCTTTAATTTTTTAAATCATGAGAAAGTTTTTTCTGCTTTTGCTACTTTACTTATGTCAGCAAACTTATTCACAAGAAGTGAATGTTGTATCTGTAAAACAATTACCAGGTACAGATGTCGGCAAAGCTTACCATCCCAAGTTCAGCCCTACAGGTGAATACTTACTATTTACCTCCGATAATTATTCCGGGCTTAAAAAGTACGACCTAAAAAACGGCAAAGTAACCGTAGTAACTAAAGCGCCCAATGCCGGATATAATGTTCAGATCAGTGCCGATGGAAATAATATTTTCTATCGTGAACAATCACTGAATAAAAGGAATATGAGAGAAACAGCTCTAAAGAAGATAGACCTGACAAATAAAAAAGAAAGTCAGTTAATGTCGTCAACACGTAACTTCCAGCTACATAAAGCCGTCGATGGAAATATTCTATATGTCAAAGGCAATCGGTTGTCATCCAAAAGAGTATACGGAGAAAAGATAAAAACAACTCCGGACGTAGTCAACATCGAGAACCGCCAATTAATATTGTATCATAACGAAGAACGCACAGAACTCTCTCCCAATGGTAAAAACTACAGTTATCTTTGGCCTTCCATATCTCCGGATGGGAAAAAAATACTGTATAAAGTAGCCGGAAAAGGTACATTCATATCCAATATAGACGGTTCCAATCCAAGACGTATAGCTAACCTAAATGCACCTGTATGGTTAGGTAATGAATGGATTGTAGGTATGAACGATAATGACAACGGAGAACGTATACTATCTTCAACCATTGAGGTTGCATCCGTAGACGGACAAAAACACAAAACACTTAGTGACCCTTCTATTATCGCAATGTATCCGGCCGTTTCTGCTGATAACTCATCCATCGTTTTCAATACAGACAACGGTGACATTTACCTCATGCAAATTACCATTAAATAGAGATTTTAATTATGAAAACACTGAAATACATAATCATAGTCGGCCTATGCCTACTGTGCGCAGGGCTCAACGCAAAAGATCTTACAGGTGTAAGAATCTATATCAATCCAGGTCATGGAGGTTTTGATGCAGCCAACGACCGGAATGTTGTCACTATTCCTTATGGAGCCAATGATCCAAAAGGCTTCTGGGAATCTTCCAGTAATCTAACGAAAGGATTAGCTCTACGCGATATGCTCGAAGCCCATGGAGCAACCGTTATGATGTCAAGAACCGAGAACAGGGACGAAGACGACCGTAACCTGACTGAAATAGCAGAAGAGGCATCAGCAAATGATATGGACGCTTTCTTATCTATCCATAGCAACGCTGTTGGCGTAAATCAAGGTACCAATTATCTTTTACTGCTATATCGCGGAACAGACGATGAACCAGCCCCCGCACTTAGTAAACCAATGGCACAATCATGCTGGTCCAGAATGTACGACAACCCACTAACCAATTGGACCTACTATAGTGCTACCAATATGAATGTTCGTGGCGACTTTTCATTTTATGGTTATCATCTGGGAGTTTTAAAAAACAACACAGTACCAGGCTTCCTTTCCGAAGGTGAATTCCATGACTATTTGCCCGAAACTCATCGTTTACTTAATGAAGATTACCGTAAATTGGAATCAGCACGTTTCTTTCGCTATTTTTGTGACTATTTCGAAGCAGAACAAGATTCTAAAGGTATTTTGGCCGGACTCATAAAAAGTTCCAACGAACGTATTAACAATCCTCTATATCTCTATAAGGCCGGAACAAACGACCAATGGTTACCCATAAACAAAGCTCAGGTAGAGTTATTCGATAATAAAGGCAACAGCATAGGTTCTTATCAAACCGATGAATGCTATAATGGATTCTATGCTTTCTTTAATTTGGAACCTGGGAAATACAAAATCAAAATAACAGCAGAAAACTATGAAACTGCCGAAATAGACGCAGAAGTAAAAGCTGGCGAGACAACTTCCCTAATCACACAAATTGAAAACAAAACAGTAATCATAGAAAAAGAGATCCCTGCGGATTATCCGGACCCCAACCAGGAAGCAGGTGCTATAGCAATGCCATTTTATCAAACCCAGAAAACCGCTACAAATACATTCGAATGGCTTAAAGACAAGGATATCCGCAAAAGTATTTTACACGACAATAAGCTATACGTTCTAACAACAGAGCCCCAAATTTATGTAGGAAATCCAGCAACAGGTGAATTAATTAGTGAATTAAAACTCACTGGTATCGAAAGTGGCATCCTGCCAATAAGCGACATCGCTTTCTCTGCGGATGGCTACTTAATGGCTTGTAATAAGAATATTGTAAAACTACCAGCCGATGATCAGAAATTCAAAGTATATACCTGGGATGATGACGAATCAGAGCCTAAATTATTCTTTGAAACAACTCAACAGGGGAATTTTTCAGGATCTACTATCGGAGAGACATTTGCCATCAGTGGTCCACGCTGGAAATGTAAAATTTACACTCCGGCAGTTACTACCGGAAGTTCCAGACAAATCCGAATTGTAGGATATCTGATTGACGAAGAAACCCCTAACATCATTGGTTATAAATACATGATGGATGGTAGCTATACCGAGGCACTTTGGGGAGAAGCGATTACATTTACCCCCTCTCCTCTCGGCACCGATCGCTTCATTGTAGACAGCGAAGTATTATTACCTACTGAATTTGGTTTCGACTGGACAATAGCAGATCGTAATCCGCTAATCAGCCATGGAGCAGTAAATGAAAAATTACTATCACCACAAGCCAAAGGTGCTAACTTCTTCCGTTACGCACAACATTCATTTATGATATCTCCCAACTGCGATAACGATTTAACCCATCCATGTGCCATTTTATTCGACATAACAGAAGGCTTGGATAAAGCAATCAAAATATCCGAAGTACTAACCGGTAGTAATTCAAGTGAAAGTACCGAACCTTACATGATGGCAACGGGTACAGTAAACGGATACGACATGAATCTATACCTGCATACCCAAAACACGGGAATAACCCAATTCCAAACAGTTACAACAGATGCTACTGCAAATATTTATGCCTCTGCACTAAAGATGGAAAGCACAGAACAGCAGTATAAGTTCAGCTTCCTGCTCAATGAAGACGCCACCGAAGTAGCCATTGAATTCACCAGTGGAGATAAGGTTTTGAAATCATACAGTGCAGGTGCTTTATCTAAAGGAAACAACCAGGTTTCAATAGCAAAAACAGAAATACCTTTGGGTAAGGATATACATTGGCAAGTGAAAGCAACAGCTAAAAGTGTGGCCCGCCCGATAAAAATGACCGGAGACGAAGAGACACTGAAATTTTACAATGCCTACGGAGTTGCCATAGACAATAACCCTGAAAGCCCCTACTTTGGACGCATATATGTAGCAAGCAGCAAACCGGGTACTTCCGGCAATCGTACCACAGGACAAGGTATTTACATCATGGATCCACAATTCAAAGACATTACCGGTCAGGCCAATAAAGCTTACGACGGCGGTATTGAGTGGAGTACCAGCAACAGTCCATTCCGTTTAGCAGTAGCACCGGACAGCAGAGTGTTCATGTGTGATTTCAGCGACGCCCATTCCGGCATCTACATAATGGATCCTGCCAAACCAGCTGATAATTTCGTCAGCCTATTCGATGGGCTGACCAGAGATGCCAATGGCCTTGCCAGTAATTCTTCCAATGAAGCAGTACACGGTTCTTCTTCCTCGTGTTATGTAACAGGCACAGGTGAAAATACAATACTGTATACATTCGATGAAGACTATAAAGTAGATGGCAAAGCCGGAAACATTCTGCAGTACAACATTGGAACAGCGACAAACTGGACAGAAGCTCCAAGCGTTGCCTTCAACAATGCGGCCACAGGCGGATATCAACTGAATATGAACTCTACAATCCTACCGGACGGACGTGGCGGATGGTGGATTTCCCAATACCGGGCAGCAGACGAAGCCAATGTTCCTTCGTTAATCCACTACAATGGTACCACAATAGACTTTGTATCAGGCAAGGTAGATCCCACTATCATTGAAAATTCCCGGAACGGCGGTATGGCCATCAGTCTCGATGGAACCCGCATTGCCATGGGATGTAACAATGAAATTAAGATATTAGGAATCACTTATAACGAAGAGGGAGTACCTTCCATCAAAAGGCTTCATTCAATCAAACCCGGACTGGGAGCCAACTCCAACAGCCTTGCTTTTGACTGGGCCGGTAATGTATATCTGATTTCCAACTCCGGCGAACGTCTTGGCATGTGGACTCTTCCAAAAGCAGATAACACAGCTATTACACCAGCCCCATCTTCTCAAACAATCTCCAACGAAATCGGAACAGTTACCAATCTCAAAGCAATGGTAACCACCGAAGGCGTATCATTGACATGGGAAGCCCCGGCAGGTTCTGTAGACACTCCCGAATACAACGTATATCGTGGTGAAGAACTACTGGCCACCCTCACAGAGACAAGTTATACGGATGAGAATGTGGTGAGCGGCACATATTCATACAGCATAACAGCCGTCTTCGGAAACTACGAAACAGCCAAAGCAACTACTTCTATAGTGATAACAGGCATAGAAGAGTCAGCCACAACTGCAACCTCTATTTATCCAAATCCTACCGATGGACCAGTTAATATAGAATCCGAAGAAACCATTCATACCATCCAGGTGTATGACATGAACGGCCGCATTGTTCTGAATATGAATAATCTGAATACGAATAAAGAAACGATTAACCTCTATGAACAGGCAAGTGGAATTTACATAATCAAGGTGAATAACACAATCAATCGAATCATTCGTAAGTAAACCAAGCACGAAACCGGTTATCACGGTTTCTATAGATTAATAGCAACAAGTTGACAAGAGGCTGGGAGAACAAATATTTCGAACAGCCTCCTGTTTGCTTATCAAACAAACTCAAAAACACTCTACAAATTATGGTGACTTATATAAAACGAATTCTCACAACCTCAATACTATCTGCACTATTCGGTTTTCAGGCTTATGCACAACAAGTTTTGAAATATGAATATGACGAAAGTGGTAATCGCCTATCACGGAAAGTTATATTGCTACCTTCCAAACAGGATCAAACCCGTCAGGATAAATCCCGTCAGGAAAGCATCAACGAACTCATAGAAACTTTCTCCATAACAATATATCCTAACCCAACCCACGAAAATTTAACAATTTCAACTCAAAGCGCAAACAATAATCCTCTCACAGAATTAATGCTTTACAACACACAAGGAAAGCTATTATACAAAGACAAAAACACCAATAATACCAATACGATTAACATGTCGATGTATGACAAAGGTATATACCTTCTTATCATCATGATAGAAGGCAACCGAAAAGAATTTAAGGTCATAAAACAATAGGTATCTTACAAAATATAAACCCTCAAATAATCAAACATATATTATGAAAACAATAAAAGCCATCATAGTTATCACAATACTTATCTGTTTATGTAAAACAGTAGTTGCGCAAACCTCTCAGATCACGTACGGACAAGACCATCTAAGTGGCAAATTAGATATATCCGGTGTGGATTACGCCACTTCAAATGTATATACATGGACTTTTGACATTCCTCAGAACCAATCTGTCCAGATCACAAGAGTTAACAATTGCTACATGCCAACAACCACATGTATAGAAATACTCTTAAACAACCAAACTCCGATATTGAGTCAACCGTCTATAGGCGAATTCACTCAAACCGTGACCTCGACCAATGGTAAAGTAACCGTAAAAATGACTTCCCCCGGCTTGGAAACAGAAAAAGAAACAGTAGCAACAATAAAGTTTGCACAGATCACTACAAGCAACAGTTCAACCGTTGTCTATGAAGGAGATGTCCAACTAAACGCCGGTACGCTACGGGCATATGGACAAGAAAAATACCTGGGCTCTAAAGTTGCAGCCGTATTAGGAAAAGACTACGCAAGCTATACCTGCTTCGGAGCCATTAACGGAGGCCGTATCAGAGGCAGTAATGAAGGATACCTGATTATAGAAGGAAACCCCAATGGATATGGAGATAAAACTCTTTACCTGAACACATATACTTCCAATGCAAACATATTGATGACAAGTCCCGGAGGAAAAGTCGGTATCGGCATATCCAAACCTGCGGAAAAGCTTCATATAGGAGGCGCAATTCGTGGAAACGGGACCGGAGGTGCCTTAAAAATAAAAACAGAATTCGGACAAGTGGAAGTGGGTGCCCAAAACAACACAGGAATACATTTTACGACAACTTTACCCAAGTTTATCTTCAATCAAAACATGGATATAAAGGGAGTTCTCCGGGCAGCAGAAATAAAAGTGGAAAGTATTGACAAATTCGCCGACTTTGTTTTTGAGAAAGACTATCAATTGCCCTCTCTGAAAGAGACCAGCGAATTTATCAAAGCCAACGGACATCTACCGGGAATACCATCGGCTATTGAGGTAAAAGAAAACGGTATGAACCTGGTGGAAATGCAAGTAAAGCTACTTCAGAAAATAGAAGAATTAACCTTGCATGTTATCGAACTACAAAACGTTGTCGAGCAACAAAACAGTAAAATCCAACAGTTGGAAAACACTCAAAAGTAAATATCATGAAAAAAATACAGGTCCTCTTACTATTAATCATGACCTGCCTGGGCAAGCCCAACCCGCTTTCAGCCCAAGCTAAAGAGTATACACTGCAGGACAACTATTCCGGCACTAACCTGGAATACATAGCCAGAGATTATATATCCCTGTTACCCGGCTTCTCTTATACGCCCTCCGACGGCAATACTTTCCATGCACAAATAGATCCTGCATTATTGTTTCCACCAACCGACAATACCATCGATCCCACTTCGGGAGGTATGGTTGGCAGCATCCCCGGAGAGTTCAGAATCAATCCGATAGGAGCAGCCACTTATACCCTTCCTATTGACTGCCCGGAAGGAATCAATAACGTACAGCCAAAGATCTCATTAGTTTATGACAGCAATGGAGGAAACGGATATTTGGGTTGGGGATGGAATTTATCAGCTTCATCAGCAATTACACGTACCGGGAGTACATTGCATCATGACGGAGAAATATCGGAAATAAAACTGGACAGCACCGACAACTATATACTTGACGGACAGAGGTTATTCTTAATATCCGGAACTCCGGAAAACCCCAACAAGGAATTTAAAACAGAGATAGAGAATTATAGCCAGATAAAAACGAAAGTAAATCCTCAAATGTATTTTGAGGTTATCACCAAAGAGGGAACAAAGTTGGAATATGGTTCTACAGATGATTCCCGAATGGATGCACTTGATCAAAATCGCAAGCTGGCCTGGCTTTTAAAACGGGCAACAGACCGCAACGGGAATTATATTTTATACAATTATGACAAATTTCCCGAAGAACTGACAGGAGAAGTACGTCTACACTCCATCCAGTATACCGGAAATGTATCCGCCAACAAAGCACCTTCCTACACTGTAGAATTTCAATATGGCGAACGACCCGACCTACAATACTTATACATCGGAGGCTCCAGAACATGTATTTCCAGAGTACTGAGTAAAATAGTTATAAAGAAAGGAGAGAAAATAATACGGTGGTATGACCTGCGATACAATTGGGATCCGATCAATACCCGCCTGATGTCCGTACAAGTATATAACGGAAGTTATGAAAAAATGAATGCTACTTCCATCGAATGGGGAACGGCAGACAATTCAATTAAAACAGATGTTTTCCGCCCGGAAGGTTTATACAGAAAAGAACAACAACCTTTTTGGTATGCAGATTTCAATGGAGACGGACGGATGGACTTTGCAACTTTCGTTCGTGGAGATCCACAAAGTCAAATCGTATTCTACGTTGCCGACAATTCGGCCAATGGATTCAGTAAATGGCGTGCCATGGGCCTTCTTCTTTTTCCGGATGAAACAAGCAGTGTTTACAATGACTTCTACACTATTATACCCGGAGACTTCAATGGAGACGGACTGACCGATTTTGTATTGGTCACTCGCAAAAAGAACTTCGATAGCAACATCGTCTATAACCATCGATTATATATTAACCAAGGCAAGCAGCCCGGTGCATTCTTCACAGGAGGAAAGTATATAGAGCAACCCACCGTAGGACTGGCCGGTGACTTTGACGGCGACAGAAAGTTGGAGTTAGTTTTTGAAAACACCTCTCAGACTTACAGACTAAGTGATTCTTCCATCAACAATTTAGTAGCAGGTCAGGACATCGTATGGGGTAACAAGGCCCATACAGCAGACTTCCCGAATAATAAATATATGCTGGATTTTAACGGGGATGGGAAAACCGATATAATGGTGCTGGATAGAAACGGATTCCGGATATACACCCTGAATAAAGTGAACGATAAATACAGATACCAATTATTATTTAGTGGTGATTATCCTACGTATAACACGGGAATTTATTTTTCAGACTTCAATGGTGATGGTAAAACAGACCTTATCACTCAGAAGATTGCTTATGATGAAACCGACAATGAAACTGCCATACATCTATCCACTGGTAAAGAATTCGCAAAAAGACTTCTCCCTGAATTGAAACAGCATTTGACCAAACTATACCCCGGAGATTACAACGGAGATCATAGAGTGGACATTGCCTATTTCACTGCATCAACAAAATTGACAATCGGATATTTTACCGGGCTCAAATTCAATTGGAATAACTTCACTCTCTTAGCCGGTGTTGAGCCAATGAATAATAACATTAATGCCGATTTCAACGGGGATGGAAAAGACGAAATTATTTATAATGCATTCTCCAACACTAATGGCAATGCCATGTATTCGTTCAGCTTGGGAAAGAATTGCGAAGAGCTCTATGTCAATAAAATAAAAGACGGCATGGGAAAAACAATTTCCATTGACTACGCATACACATACGATCCATCCGTCTATCTCGCCTCGCAATTCTACCTGAAAAACTATCCTCTCATTGGTTTAAACGACAAATTGAAGGTAGTAAAGAGTTACGCTGTCGGTGACGGTACTACTATGTTTACGACCGAAATGAAATATCAAAACGGACGTATGCATCTGCATGGCAAAGGATTTCTGGGTTTTGAAAAAGTTACCGCCAAAGACGTTGTATCTGATATTCAAAATACCACCACCTATGGATACGACACTCAATACTACAATGTGTTCGTGGAGAAACAAGAAAGTGAGACTTCCGGCAACCGGCTCATTTCTTCCCATGTATTCACCAACAAAAGAGAAGGTTTTGGAAAGAGGTACTTCCCCTATATAGAGGAAGAAACGAAAACCGATCATCTGAGCGGGTTAACCACAACAACACATAACGATTCGTATATTGAAGGAAACCCCGGTAAAGTGACTATTACCACCGGAGATATCAGGCAAGAGAATATTTATGAGTATACCAATGTCGGCTCTCCCTATCAGAACAAAATAAAAAGTGTAATTACCAACAAATATTTGGGTAGTGACATCTATTCTCAAAAACGAACATACGAGTATGACGAAAAGGGGAATCTGAAAAAAGAAATTCTGAATGACAATATCCCCACAGAGAAAGTCACAACGGAATATAGTGATATTGATCCATACGGACGTTACAAAACAAAATCCATAACGGCTTACGATGGAAAAGGATCTTTTGTAACCCGTTCCATCCAACGGACATTTACCCCTTCCGGTGATTTCATCGCTTCATCGAGCAATGTTCTGAATGAAGTAACCACTTATGATTGGGATGAAACCACCGGACTCCTGCAGAGGGAAACAAATCCGCAAGGACTCATCACCAGTTATCAATACGACAATTGGGGTACTCTCAAGGAGACCTGTTATCCGGACGGAAAGCGTAATACTGAAAGCAGACAATGGGCAAATGAAAGCAACGAATTCAATGCCAGATACTATACTTACAAAGAGACATCGGGCTCGTCGCCCACATGGACCTGGTACGACTCTTTGGGAAGAGCAATTGTTACCCAAAGCTATGGTTTGAACAACCAGTTGATATCCGTTTTCACCCAATACGACTCCCAAGGCCGGGTCTGGAGAATTTCAGAGCCAACATTCAACAATACCCCGGATACCTGGGCAGAAACACGTATTTATGACCCGTTTGGCAGACCAAGTACGATAACCACCCTGATGGGTAAAACCACCTATGCATACAACGGATTGTCAACAACCATAGTATCCCCCAATGAAACCCAAACCACCGTATTAAACACTTCCGGTCTGACAGAGAGCGTTAACACGAACGGGAAATCGGTATCATATACCTATTACGCCTCCGGATTGACAAAAACTGCAACACCACAGGGAGGACAATCCATCACGATACAATATGACCGTCAGGGTAATCAAACCAAACTGATCGATCCGGATGCAGGTACAATACGCTCGGAATATAATGGGTTCGGAGAGTTGATCACTACCGTACAAAAAATACATGCCGACCAGGATAGCATCCGTACCGAACATCATTACGACAACAACGGACTGCTGACCCAAATAGACCGTAACGGAGAAATCACCGGTTATACATATGACACCAATGTCAAGAGCCGGATCAAGTCGATATCCATTGCAGGCCGGCACAACCAAGCCTTCACGTATGACAAACTTGGCAGGATTACCGGAACAACCGACAACATACAGCAGAAAATATTCAAAACTGCCTTTGAATACGACTCTTTCGGACGAATCAAGAAAGGAACGTATCCTTCCGGTTACTACATTCTCAATCAATATGATAAATATGGTAATCTGACAAACGTTGCAGACCGCTATAACCGCAACATCTGGCAAGCCGTCGACGAAAATGCCAAAGGACAGATACTCCATGAAAATAAAGGTGGAAAAATTACCACTTACGAATATGACGACCGGGGATTCCCCACTGCCATTATGGCCAAAAACGTCATAGACATGTCCTATTCCTTCAATGCCAAAGGTAATCTTGAATACCGCACTGATCGCCTGACCAATCAAAAAGAGGTATTCGCTTATGACGGCATGAATCGCCTGACCAATTGGGATTTATACAAGAGTGACGCCTTGGTGAAGCAAAACAACCTGCAATTCAATGATGCAGGAAACATTGCATCCAAAAGTGACCTTGGCAGCTTGTACATGAACTATGGTGAAGACGGTAAAGGTCCACACGCGCTCACCTCCATTAGCGGAGTTCCCAAAAATTTCCCGGCTGACGATTTGAATGTAACCTACACGGATTTTAAGAAAATCAATACCCTTGCAGAAGGTGACAAGCTATATACTGTCAGTTATGGCGTAGACGACCAGAGATGTAAAACAACATATACTCAAAATGGTATTCTACAACACACCCGCTACTATCTGGGGAATTATGAGGAAGAAATAAATCCCATCCATAATACAACCCAAAAGATACATTATCTGCCCGGAAATTCTATCTTAATCATCGACAGTGAAGGCAAAGAGACACTGTACTATGGTTATGCCGATTATCAGGGTTCTCTGGTGGCATTAGCCACTCCAACGAGTGTGGTCAGGAATGGTAAGTTTGCTTACGATCCCTGGGGAAGAAGACGCAACCCTGACAACTGGGCAGAAAATGACAATCGTACCACATGGCTTGTTAACAGAGGCTATACCGGACATGAACATTTAGATGCGTTCGGAATCATCAACATGAACGGACGGGTTTATGATCCACTCACCGCTTCATTCTTTTCCCCGGACCCCTACGTACAAGCACCGGACAACTGGATGAGTTTCAACCGGTATTCGTATTGTCTCAACAACCCGCTGATATATACCGACCCGAATGGAGAGTTCTGGTGGTATGTTGTGGCAGGCATTATCGGAGGAACCATCAACGTAGTCACCCACTGGGATGAAGTATCATCCGGCGGTTTTCTGACCGGACTTGGTTATTTTGGCGTCGGAGCCCTCTCCAGCGTTGCAGGTTGTGCAGTAGGCACAGCCGTAGCAGGAATAGTAGGAACTACCGGAATATTAGGTGGCGCTACCGTAGGATTTTTTAGTGGATTTGCTTCCGGTTTCGTTGCAGGCGGAGGAAACGCCCTGATGGCTGGTGACAGCTTTATGGAAGGGGCATTTAATGGTGCAGCAGCCGGTTCTTTTTCCGGTCTTTTATCAGGGGGCATCTTTGGAGGATGGAGTGCTTATTCCCAAGGGAAAAATGTTTGGACCGGAGAAGATATTGTAAAAGGAAATAGTTCTCTTGTTCCAACGTGCCAACCAACTGAAGAAAATCCTAATACATTCTTACCCAAAGAACAGCCTGACATTACTAAATTAGATTTAAGTTCAACCACATCAAATACTCCAACCACTTTAACTCATTATACTACAAAGGAAGGATATAATAGCATAATGACAGAACAACAATTATTACCCTCTACAGGAAAAATTCATGCAAGATTTGGAGACGGGCAATATTTTACAGATATAAATCCCATCGATTTCACAGCTGGACAAGTCTCACGACGTCTATATGGAGTACCATGGAAAACAAATTCATTAACTCATTATATTCAAATAGATGTGACAGGATTAAATGTGATAAAAAATGCTCCATTTAATTATTATATACCCAATAATCAACCACTGATCATTAATAATAGAATAGTTAGTAGCGGAATTAGTATTTTCAAAATAAAATTTTAGATATGGATGATTGTTTTATTAAAAAATACTGGAAAGAAGAAAATATATTATTTTATTTGCATTTCCATAATAAGATAGCTGTCAGACAGCTTGAAATATCTTCTCAAGGAGTAATTCATCTAACAACTGATATTCCTATAATAAATGAACATTTTTTATATGATCAGAAATTAGAAGATTTAGAATTGGACAACTCTGACTATATATCAGAAAGAGAATTTAATGAAAAGTGGGACATGTCATTAAAAATTCCAATCCAATAATGTTATGCTATTTAAATGACATTTGTCATTACAAATTAATGAATAAATCAATTAAAATAATGTAACCTCAAATACAATGATAAAATATATAGAAAAAGGCAATATATTTACCATAGATGGCATCAATAGTTATGCGCATGGTTGCAATTGTGCCGGAGCAATGGGAAAAGGCATTGCATTACAATTCAGATCTAAATATCCTGATATGTACAAACAGTATAAAAAG
>ERZ1108168.146-NODE-146-length-69729-cov-7.223541_pt1 | contig 69729 bp, 38 predicted proteins | sample MGYA00403704_ERZ1108168 | MGnify/ENA primary metagenome ERZ1108168 (study PRJEB35170, sample SAMEA104062421) | human gut metagenome | biome: human gut; feature: human-associated habitat; material: faeces | place: Denmark | collected 2012-06-12 ...
GGATCTTTATTATCTATTTGTTTCCCTTTGCGAAAATCTGCGTTCATCTGCGTTTCAATAAATCATCGCTTAGTGTACCTCCCCGTGCGGGAAGTACTCATGTCTATTCAGATCCGAATCAAATAGTATACTAATCTGCATGATTATGGCAAAATAATCATGTATATTTGCGCAAACTAATTATAAGAACAATATGGCAAAATACAAAAGAATCCTGTTGAAGCTCAGTGGTGAGAGCCTGATGGGAGAAAAAAAGAGTGGAATCGACGAGAAAAGACTCGCCGAGTATGCAGCACAGATAAAAGAAATTCATGAACAAGGTGTACAAATAGGCATCGTCATAGGTGGTGGAAACTTCTTCCGTGGGCTCACAGGAGCCGGCAAAGGTTTCGACCGTGTAAAAGGCGATCAAATGGGTATGCTGGCAACAGTTATGAATAGCCTTGCCCTTAGCTCAGCCCTCGTTGCCGCCGGTGAAAAGGCCCGCGTACTGACAGCTATCCGCATGGAGCCTATCGGCGAATTCTATAGCAAGTGGAAGGCGATTGAATATATGGAAGCCGGTGAAATCGTTATCATGTCTGCCGGAACAGGAAATCCGTTCTTCACAACCGATACCGGTTCTTCTCTGCGCGGCATCGAAATAGAAGCCGACGTAATGTTGAAAGGTACCCGTGTAGACGGGATATACACCGCTGATCCGGAAAAAGATCCTACTGCTACAAAATTCGATGATATCACTTATGATGAAGTGTTGAAACGTGGCTTGAAGGTGATGGACCTCACGGCTACTTGCATGTGCAAGGAAAATAATCTCCCGATTGTAGTATTCGATATGGATACAGCAGGAAATCTGAAAAAAGTAATCAACGGAGAAGAAATTGGCACGGTGGTACACAATTGACAATATATGTATAAACAAGATAGAAAAGAGGATGTATCCGGAAATTGGACACATCCTCTTATTCTTTACTTATACAAACATGTATATAACTTCTTCTTGAAGATGTTTATTCTTTAACTACCTTGAATGACTTCACATCTTTACCGCCTTTGGTTACTCGTACGTAATACATACCTTGTTCACCTACGGAAAGTTGTTTTATATCACCCATAACAGCATCAACACCTAATGTTTTCACAAGTTGCCCTGCGCTCGTATAAACATATACAACATAATTTCCGCTTTCTGCAAAAACCAGATTAATTACGTCTTTAAATGGATTCGGATACATTCTAAGTTGTACGGTTCCGGTCTCTTCTATACCTGACCCGCCAGTACCAATAACCACACAATCAGAAACAGCCGTTGTTACTTTTCCATATACATTTTCCAATGTAACCTGTGCATCATAAGTACCATCTGTAGCATAAGAAACCTTAGCTGTACCGGCTTCGTCATTTTGCTCTTTCATTGTAGCACCATTCAAATTCCATGTAGTAGCAGAGGTTATCTCCATTACACCAGTTCTGAAAGGAACTCCTGTAGACATTTGAGGAGCGGTAACAGGAACATCGTTGTCGACTTTTTCGATCGTTTTTACAGTAGTTACAGCACCTTTATAAGTACCTTCGGAACCAAAGTTTTCAAAATAGCCTTCTTCGTCAGGATCCGTTTCAAAATTGAAATAGCCCACTAAACCAGCCGGTAATTCATCAATATCAGGATCAAAACCATTCATTGCAGCTACTACTTCATCGTCTGTAACAGCACGATTATAGAACTGGATTTCATCTAAAGAACCAACAAATCCACTACGGCTTGCAGCACTACCTCCGAAACGAGGAGTACCCTTTCCCTCATAAGAGTGTGGGCCTGTGTATTGATCTACTAATTTACCATTAAAATACATTTTAGTTGTATTCCCATTGACACTGAATGCAATATGTGCCCATTTATTAGGGATTACTTTATAATCTTCTGCTATAGTTCCTTTATTACCTGCATTCCCAAGCAGACGAACCCATATATAATTTTCGGGAGCAATGTCTACCCATACATCTCCCCAAGCATTTTTAGGCCAACCATCTGCATAGTTACGTTGGCTATACAAAGCTGTTCCTTCAGAAGCGGGTTGTACGTTTTCATCTATTTTCATCCAGAAAGCAATCGTAAACGGGGTCTTATTACAGAGTTCTATCGGAAGAGTAAATGATTGCACATCTGTCAAATGAAGACCTCTTGAAACGGTACCGTCACGTTTTACACCTTCGTAACTGAAAGTTACATCTTCATTTACGGCAGCAGCCTTCTTATCAACGTTCAAACCGGTCAATTCATTGATACCCCCTGTTTCCTCAGGGGTAACCTGAACGAAACCGCGATACATAGTTGCTACACCACCAATCGTAACTTCCATATCATAGAAACCAACTTCATTCAAAGAAGTAGTAAACTCTGTAACATCAGCAAATGTACCGGCATCGGTTGCATCCGTAGCTTTCTTCAATTTGAATGTAGCAGGAGCATGAGTTACATCATAGAATTTAACTGTAAATTCCTGACCTGGTTTTATAATCTCTTTATCTATAGTGATTGTCTCAATAGGATCTACTACACGTTCCATCTTTTCGGACCAAACGATAGCACTACGTTCTCCTGCCGGATTGACTGCACAGATACCAACTTGTACCGTTTTGTCTTCAAGAGCAGACGGAGCACCAACAATATAAGCAGCCCATGAAGTAGTTGCAGTACACAAAATAGGTTCTGAACTTTCATTCTCGCGTACATAAACTTCGTAATACCAAGCATTTACATCATCATTGTAAACTGGAGTACCTTCAGCTTCATTGATATCCTTATCACCACAACGCCAAATAACTTTCACATCACTTGAATTGAAATGTCCGCCCAATACTTCTGCATGAGTAATGGTAATATCAGCAGGTGTCATTGTCAGAGCTGGATCAATAATAGACATTTCACCCAACAATAATTCATAACTAGGAGTAGTATTCTGTATGTCCAATGCAATACATGCAATCTTATCACCCGCATTCACACCTACTTCGCTAAGCTTAACTTTGGCAGTAAACCACTCACCAACTTTCGCTACGTCCGGTAATGAATAGGAAACAAAATTATTTTCACTACCCGTTTTAGAGAAACAAAGTGCTAATTTAGGACTTGTACCGCCATTTACCATTTTATAAGTTACGCTGACTTCACAACCATCGGTGACATCCAATTCCGTTTTGAAAAGACGAACTTTAGAATTTGCCGTAGCACCATGGATTTTCAATGCAGAACCACCATACCATGCATCGTCAAATGTGAAATTCAGATTAATAGCATCTGCAGGAACCGAAGTAGCTTCAGTCCACGAATTAGTGATCCACCATCTCCATGTCGGCAAGAAGTCTTGCATACCGATATTATACCATTTATTACCGAATGTTGTCACACCTTCATTCTTAAAGAAAGTACCATTACCTAAGTTGAAACGAGTCACAAACGGAAGAGTATTCAACGTACTCTGAGCATTTACAAACGCTGCGATACCATGGAAACCTTCCAGGTCGGCTTTGCCAAAGCCACGGCGTTCATTGTTTATATTCGGACAAATAGCAGGATTACGTTTGCCTCCGGAGAAGAACATCTCAAGTTTTTCCTGATATAAATTCTGGATAGCTAAATCTGAGGTTCCGTTTTCTGTAGAGGCCTGATGGATTACATTATCATCATGAGCACCCCATAACCCGATAGAGAATGGCTGATCTTTCAGTAGTACCCAGTTTCCATCTGCACCTGCATTGTTATGCAAACCTCGTCCTTGAATATCCATACCCGCATATACATCATAAGTATTGCGTTGCAGTTTTTGAGCTGTAGCCAAAGAGGTAGCCAATTTATTCGGATTCCAGTTGTAGTTCAAGAAGTAAGCATCTGTAACAGCCTTCCCATCTTTTGAGAACCACTCATCGTTTCTGTCACTTAATTGGTCTGTCCAGGACACATATCCGTCATTTGTCTGAGATTCATACCAAATCACTTTAAAATGCCAGTCTATTTCTGTAGCAGCATCATGACAGGCTGCAAAAAAGCCTTTCAAATTATCAGCCAAAGGTTGTCCCAGACCTCCTTCAGGATTAACACCTACTCCATCGAGTCCATAGAATTTCAATATCTGAACGAATTTCTTGGCATACTTAAATTCACTTCCCTCCTTCTTAACCAGTTTTTGTAATTCCGGACTTACAGAACCCTCAAAGAATATTAAACAACCCGTCATTACTCCATTTTTATGAGCAACGTCATTGAATACTCCCGGAACACGAATCCAACCATTGGACCAGTTACCATGATAATCCAGATATTGCCACATACTGAAATTATCAGCATTAAAATTGTAACGCGGCAACGGCCCCCATACTTTAGAGTTCTCCCCAACAGGACACCACCATAAAACCTTGCGTTCGTCACCTCTTGTGGGGACAACCTGAGTCTTGTCATTCTTTATACGAGCCTTAGGACGTACACGTGAAACAAAAAAGTTTTCATCAATATATCCCGACTTATCACTGAAAGGTTTTCCTGGCTCCCATGTATCAAGCATTTCACTCCAACTTGCACCCATATCCACCGCATAGTCCAGTGTATAGGCTGGAGCAGTCTGCGCATTAGCTTCTATAAATAAAGAAGCTAAAATACTTGCAAAAAGTACCTTTTTTTTCATTGCATCATTTTTTAATGGTTAATAATTTATTTAATAGCTTTTGTCAGCTCTTTTTCAATAGCCTGAAATACATAAATCCCCGAACGTCTCATCGTAAATCTCCATTTACCTTCATTTGCAGGAGTTTTAGCCTCATCCAGTACCAGTGTATAAATGTGTGTATCCGGATCAAAAAACTCGTTACTTAATGTACGTGTTTCCTTTTTGGTGGTAATAGGAGAAATAATTGAAATTTTATCTTCCTTCTCCTTCACTTGATCTAACTTGAAAAACACTTTGTATTTACCATCAGCATCGGCTGTAATAGGGGCATCATCCAGAAATCCTTTTTTAATAAATTCAAAAGTTGTAAGTTCTTCCTTTAAACCAAATTCCCAGCGTTCAATAAAAAGTTTCCAGGTTCCATCCGATAGGAAATCCTTAGGTAGTTGTATCTGTAAATTCTGAATGACTGCAGGCAATTTTTCATCATCAGCACCAGTCGCCACTTTCACCTGCCGGAAGTCTTGTGATACAAAAACCAGCGAATCGACAGATTGTCCCGACCAACCGCTTGCCTTAATATTCAGAAGATCTGCATAGGTATCTACATCAATTTCCTTATCTGCTAATAATACACAGTTGATTTTCCCTACATTTTCTTCTTCTTTATCACGACGTACAATTAGATCCCATTCGCCTACACTCCATTCATCCGTACGGGATGTTGTTATAAATACATGTTCAGGATCATAATTTAACTCACCCTCGGCAACATCCAATATTTCCGGATAGCTCCAATTCATATACATATTTACGCCATCTTTACGTAGCAGGATTTTGTCAACTGGCTGGATACCGGGGAGATAAACCTTAAATGCGACTTCCTGGCCAATAACCACTTCACTTTTCTCTACTTTAAAATCTGAAACTAAATTAGCCGCTGAATAAGATACTTCTGTATTGTCATTACACGAAAACAAAAATATACTTACAATCACACTTACTATAACAATATATTTTTTCATAATTATATTAATTAAAAATTAGCAATATCTGTATCCCACCATAAACGGGTTGATTGTTGATCAGGACCATTTAATACCGGTATAGCAGAGGTTTCAATGTCCGCTTTATTTTCACTATCTCCTCCCACAGCATATGGAATACGAAGTATCCCAACCAAAGGATCGATACTTCCATCACCGTCAGCGAACGAACCTTTCACCGGTGCAATCATATGGGGATACCCCGTACGTCTCATATCGGCCCATGCAACAGCCGACATCGGGAAAAGAGCAATCCATTTTTGAGTGATGATCTTTTCAAGCATGACCTCTTTGGAGTCGTTGTTACTCCATTTATTGCAAACATTCATAACTCCTTCTGCATTGTTCCGCAAATCGTAATAATCTCTGTAATCTGCTGATATTACACTCTCTGAAACGATGTATTGATCGTATTTATCACTAAATCCAAATTCTTTAAAACTGGTTCTGACACCTTCGTTATAGAAGTGTTCAGGAGTACCTCCCATTGCCCAACCCCTCAATGCACCTTCAGCACGCAAAAAGTACACTTCGGAAACTTTAAATATTTCCAATGGCTTCTGAGAGAAGTTGGTAGAGAGTTTAGAAAAAGACAAGTAAGTAGGAGATGTATTCGGGTCTTCGGTTAAGGATCCGTTTCTCATAGATAAATAATCAGAATTTGTATCTAATACTTTACGTCCGGATATATCATAGATATCAGCTGAGTTTTTTGAAAAAAACTCTTCTAACATCGGATGTCCTGTACGCTTTAATATATTATGCAAATTCGCGTTCAAACGACTATCTACCCAGTTACTGGATATCTTAAATAAAGGATGTCTGTCCAAATACAGTTTATATACATCAAGCGCTATATCATTATCCGAAGCTTCCAAAACACCTGATTTAATAGCTTCTTCTGCTATTCTTTGAGCCTTATCCGGAGCTGCTTTTACCATATTCATAGCCATCCGTAAGCGCAAGGAGTTTGCAAACTTTATCCAGTTATCTACTTTACCACCCGCAATTTTATCCATGGATGAAATCGTTCTATCCAATTCAGCATCAGGATTCTTTTTGTACTCAAACAAAATGTCAATATCGCGTTGCAAGTCCAAGAAAATGGAGTCGTAAATGTCTTCAACCGAATTGTATGTCAAAGGATGCTCTTCTTTTAATACTTTATAATCATTGTATGGAAAAGGACCATGCACTCCTGAATACAAATGGGCTTCGTAGGAATATAGAATATTGGCTATTGCACCAAGAGGTTCAGCTTTCAACGTTTTTGCAGAAGCCATTACAGGTACTACTTGTTGAGCAACCCAAGTCATGTTTGCTTTAGGGCCAGAAGCAAAATCGTCATTTATTACATAAGTAGATTTGATACGACCCTGAAAATTATGCGGCAAGCACATATACCCACAATAATTATCCATATGCAGGTTAAATTGATATTGGTACTTGTGTTCACGTTTATCAATCAGAAGCTCTTGAGCAGTAATAAGTAACCCGGCAGCGGTGGAAATACTTGAGACCGAATCCGTAGCATGCTCCATCGTAGAATTAGACTTCAAGTTGTCAACTACACCATCATAACATCCTGTTAATACCCAACCGGATATTACTGAAAATAATATTATCTTATTTAAATATTTCATATCTTTATTTATTAAAATGAAGCCTTTAAATTAATACCGAAGCTCCGTGTTGTAGGCAGACTGAAACAGTCAATTCCACCAAATCCGTTACTTGTAGAAACAGATACATCCGGATCAACTGGTGATTTTTTATAAATGAAAAATAAATTACGCCCTACAACAGAGACAGACAGATTTTTACCATTACCAAACAGACTACGGAATGTATATCCCATTGAAAGTTCACGCAGACGTAAGTTAGTTGCATCATAAGTATACTCGGATAATGCAGCCAGTCCACCACCTATTGTTTGATAATAATCTTGTGCTGATGCTATTTGACCATCACCCATAATTATACCAGGAACGGCTTGTTGTACAATATTACCATCAACAATAGATTCTTTCATATATACAATTCCCCGGTCGCGAGCATCACCAGATCGCTTAGAGACCCCGTAGTAATCAAGTTTGGCCTCTGTTAAAGACACGATCTTGCCACCGACCTTACCATCAATCAAGAAATAAAGTGAGAAGTCCTTATAATTGAAAGTATTGTTCCATCCAAAATTTACTTTAGAGTTTGCATTCCCAATATAGGTACTACAATCATTAGTAATCACAGGAGCGCCATATCGGTCAGTTATGATCTTACCATTCTGATCACGTTTTATGGTATTAGCATATAAATCACCATATGGACGACCCTTCCGATAAATAATCTTAAGACCGGATTCCTGTCCTAAGTCAATCGTAATATCCTTATCATTACCATAAGTTTGTAAGATCTCATTATCATTATATGAAATATTAAAACCTGTTTTCCAGGACCAGTCCTGGTTTATCATCCAATAGTAATTAGTAGTAAATTCAAAGCCACGATTACGAACACGTCCGCTATTTATCGGTCTTGAACCTGCCGTTGCCGATGACACTGTTAAATATTGATTGTGCATAATACTATTATAGAGAGTCAGATCCCAGTCCCATGCATTATTGAAAAAACGTCCTTCGAATCCCAACTCTGTAGATGTCACGGTTTCTGGTCTTGGATCCTCAAATCGTGTAAACTTTTTCGCCCCATATCCTCCTGTATTAAAGTCATAAGGTAGCTCATCAAATAAAACATTTGGAATAGAATTACCGACCTGACTGTATGATAGACGAACCTTTAATAAATTCACCTTATCACTCGTAAACTTAAAAACGTCATTTAACAGGACGTTTCCACCCAGTGCATAATAAGCATAGCTAGGCGATGTGCCATAAGGTACAAACTGCTGAAATGCTTGCGACCAGTCATTACGAACACTAAAATCAACATAGGCCATCTGTTTATAACCAACAGAAGCCGTTGCATATACAGAATGCTCCCAATTTTTAGATTTATTCAATTCGTTCTTATATAGAGATGGGTTCTTGATATTTTGAGGATCGTAAACATTCGGAATAGCTGTTGTATCTCCCATCGTATAATATAAGGACAACTTCCGATTGTTGATTTCCTGCATACTTCCACCAACATTTACAGACAGATCAAAGTCTTTTATACTTTTCGCATATGAGATTAACCCGTCAATAAATATCTGTGTATCAGTCTGTCTATCTGTATAATAAACTGAATTATAGAAGTTTTTACCTCTCGTACCGTGATATGTCTCCCCTTCATTACGGACATTATTCACATCATAATTCATACGAGCCTGTGCAGACAACCCCTCCATGATATTCACTTTTGCAGAAATAGAAGTATAAAAACGATCCAGATATGCTGTGTTAATGATACGATTAGCAGTCCAATATGGAGAGTTACCGTTTTCTTCCGTTTGCCAAGGCCATACCTGGATAGGACCTTCTCCCGTTTTACGAGGAGTTTTTGTCCCTGTTGAGTTTGTATACCAATTTTCTGAGTTTAATGCATATAATGCTCCATAGGTTTCTTGATTATCTTTAAAATAGCGAATATCCGCATTACGTGGCATCAAATACAAATTATACAATGGATTACCAAAGTATCCCGAAGAAGGTTTATTCTTGGATTCCTGTTTTACGTAATTTGCAGAAAAGCTAAGTTCCAATTTGTCTTTAAATAATTTAAAATTATTTCTAAAAGAAAAAATGTGTCTGGAAAAAGTATTATTAGGCATCATTCCTTTAGCTTGTGTATTTCCATAAGAAAAGTAACTTTGGGAAATTGCATTTCCTCCCGTTATTGAAATTGTATTATTAAAATTCGTTCCCGTCTTCAGGAAATTCCCAATATTGCTTTGCGCACTGTTGCGTGCATAAGGAATATCTTCTAAAGTTCGATCAGAAAGGCGACCAATAGCCCCTCCCCAAGAGGTGGTAGTTAATCGTCTTGAATAAGTTGGATTTATTATCTGACTGCCGTTCGCAAAATAACCATTTGTGAAATATTCGACTCCTGCTCCATAATTATCCTGAAATTCCGGAGTAACCAAAGGAGTCTCAAACAAAGAACTACTAGATACATCAACAGATACTTTTCCTTCATAGCCTTTTTTAGTTGTAATCAGTAGTACACCATTTGCGGCACGGCTACCATACAAGGCTGCAGCATTTGCTCCTTTTAAAACATTAATACTCTGGATATCATCCGGGTTGATATTAGATAAACCATCACCACCGTCATGTCCGCCACCATAAGCAATATTGCCCTCAATCTGTCCTTGATTATGGTCGGCCATAGGAATACCATCTAATACAATCAATGGAGAATTGGTTCCTAAAATAGAAGCATTACCACGTAATAGAATTTTAGATGAACCACCCGCTCCTGTTGAATTAGGAGTGATCACCAATCCTGCTGTTTTACCTTGCAGTGCATTTATAAAATTTGCATCTTTTGCGCGTGTCAACTCTTTACCGTCTACCTTTTGAGTTGCATATGTCAGTGATTTAGCAGCACGTTCAATTCCCATAGCAGTAACTACCACCTCATTTAGCATTTGGGTATCTTCTTCCATTACGATATCGAAAGATTTAGTATTGGCAACAGGAAGACTTATTTTCCGATAACCGATATAGGAAATTTCTAATACTGCATTGTTATTAGCCACTTCAATAGAATAATCTCCGTTTATGTCGGTAATAGTCCCGTTAGCGGTACCTTTAATCAAGACACTTACACCAATTAGTGGTTCTCCGTGTGTATCGGAGATATGTCCTTTGATAACACGTTTGTTCTGCGTTACAGTATTTACAGTTTCCCCTTTATTTGTAAATAGTACTAAATACTTGTCACGAATAGAATAAGAGGCACCTGAATTCTTTAATAAACGTGTCATCACAACTGATAGCTTTTCATGAGAAGCTCTGATTGTGACCATCTGATCAGGATTTACATCTTTTGTATTATAGACAACAGAAAGAGAGGCTTGATGCCCGATTTCAGTTAAAACCTTACTCAATGAAGCATTTGTAAAGTCTAAATTCAATAATACATCTTGTGCAGAAGCGCTCAACACTGTTGGAGCCAGAAGAAAAAGGAATAATAGCAAGATTCGGCTCTTGCCCTTTGTAATTTTTTTCATTTCATATTCTTTTAACGTTAACAATTCCTAGAATTATCTCAATATCAAACTTCGGTATAGAAAATAGTTTGTGTGTAATCTATAATTCTTTATCAAATTACATATTAATAATTTAAACGTTTTATATAATACAATCCATTTAATAAACTTACTAAAGAAAAAGAAAAAAAAATCATTTAATTACATTCCATCATTTTCAACGAGATGATAGGACACTTCAGCTTAACTATTTCGATTATCCAACATACTTTATTGACAACCTATGTCTTAATTATATATTCTTTGGTAAGAAACAAACAAACTTATATCCACTCATTTCGTATACTTTGGGGAATCTATATCTATATTACCTAATAGACATAAATCCCGTATCGTGCACTTAAAACATCCGGATGTTTTCCTAAAGAACATGGGGATGTTGTACATAAAAACATCCCCATGTTTTATATAACAACATGCGGATGTTATTGAAAGAGAAGTCTTATATAAAGATGAACAAGAAGCTATGGTACAACCTGGTACATCCATATATTGTTGTACTACAAAAAGCTACGAAATAGCCTGGGTATAAACACCAACCAGTTACCGATCAAACAAGGCTGATTTTTCTGCCTTTTTCATTATTTATAACTAACAGCCTGCTTTCTCTTTCCATTATTGTTGCAGATAAGCAAAAAATAATCTACTTTTGTTCTTCATTCAGTAAATAGTAAACTATATAAAGCAAAAGAATATGATAGACGTAAAGACTTGTATCAACGATTCACAAGAGAAAATGGATATGGCCATTATGTACCTGGAAGAGGCACTGGCTCACATCCGCGCCGGTAAAGCAAGTACCAGATTGCTGGATGGAATCCGTGTAGATTCTTATGGAAGCATGGTACCTATTAGTAATGTAGCTGCCGTAACCACTCCGGATGCACGTAGCATTACTATCAAACCGTGGGATAAAGGTATGTTCCGTATCATTGAAAAAGCAATTATTGACTCTGATTTAGGCATTATGCCCGAGAACAATGGTGAGATCATCCGTATCGGTATCCCTCCTTTGACAGAGGAACGTCGTAAGCAACTGGCAAAGCAGTGTAAAGCTGAAGGTGAGACAGCCAAAGTAAGCGTACGTAATGCCCGCCGTGACGGTATTGACACACTGAAGAAAGCCCTGAAAGAAGGTCTTGCAGAGGATGAACAGAAGAATGCAGAAGCCAAACTGCAGAAAATCCATGATAAGTATATCAAGCAGATTGATGATATGCTGGCTGAAAAGGACAAAGAAATTATGACAGTGTAAATTAGTAGTTAAGTAATCAAGTAGTTAAGTAGTAAGTAGCAGATGTTTCTGTTTGTATCCTACTTAACTACTTGACTACTCACTACTTGACTACTAAAGAATGATGAGAGGACTGGTAATAAAGAATACAGGGAGCTGGTATCAGGTAAAAACTGATGACGGGCAGTTTATCGAATGCAAGATAAAGGGAAATTTCCGTCTGAAAGGAATACGTAGCACCAATCCTGTTGCTGTGGGCGATCGTGTTCAAATCATACTAAATCAGGAGGGTACTGCTTTTATCAGCGAAATAGAAGACAGAAAGAACTACATCGTTCGCCGTTCCTCCAATCTTTCTAAACAATCTCACATCCTTGCTGCCAATCTCGACCAGTGTATGTTAGTGGTGACGGTGAATTACCCCGAAACATCCACAATCTTCATCGACCGTTTTCTTGCCTCGGCAGAAGCCTATCGTGTACCGGTAAAGCTGATATTCAATAAAGTAGACGCTTACAATGAAGATGAACTGCATTATCTGGACAGCCTCATCAACCTCTATACAAATATCGGTTACCCCTGTTTCAAAATCTCAGCTAAAAAGGGAGAAGGGATTGATACCATCAAAGAAGAGCTGAAAGGACGGATTACTCTATTTTCCGGGCATTCGGGAGTGGGGAAATCAACTCTGATCAATGCCATACTTCCGGAACAGGAAGTAAAGACCGCTGAAATATCTGCGTATCACAATAAGGGAATGCATACTACTACTTTCTCCGAAATGTTTGCCGTAGCAGACGGAGGTTATATCATCGACACTCCGGGTATCAAAGGATTCGGAACCTTCGACATGGAAGAAGAAGAAATAGGACATTACTTCCCGGAAATATTCAAATTTTCTGCTGACTGCAAATACAACAACTGTACTCACAGGCACGAACCCGGCTGCGCAGTCCGGCAAGCCGTAGAGCAACATTACATCAGCGAATCACGTTACACTTCTTATCTGAATATGCTCGAAGATAAAGAAGAGGGAAAATACCGTGCCGCCTATTGATTTATTAACTCTTTTTCACTCACTGCGTATTAAACTATCTTCCCAATCGCCTGTCTAAATTAAGACGTTATATACTATACTTAACAGGTACACAACACCACATCGCGTACCTATAATATAAAACATACATGGACAAGAGGATTAAATGGGGTATTATCATCATCGTAGGCGCCGGATTGATAGGAGGTGGCATCTACTCGCAAATGCCTAAACAAAACGCCGAACTGGCAGCAGCCGACAAAGTAACCCAAAATCAAAAGGGAGGTAAAAAGATTCTGAATGTAAATGCACGGATTATAAAGCCGCAATTGCTTACAGATGAAATACGCATCAGCGGTAGCCTGCTACCCGATGAAGAGGTTGACCTTTCATTTGAAACATCGGGAAAGATTGTAGAAATCAACTTTGAAGAAGGCAGTGCCGTAAAAAAAGGCCAACTATTGGCTAAAGTAAACGACCGGCAACTGCAAGCACAACTACAGCGCCTTGTCTCCCAACTGAAGCTGGCAGAAGACCGTGTATTCCGCCAGAATGCCCTGTTGGAAAGAGATGCTGTCAGCAAAGAAGCTTACGAACAGGTAAAAACAGAACTTGCCACACTGAATGCCGATATAGATATTGTCAAAGCAAACATAGCACTGACAGAACTTCGTGCCCCGTTTGACGGCGTTATCGGTCTGCGACAAGTCAGCGTAGGAGCCTATGCCTCTCCCAGTACCATTGTAGCCAAACTAACCAAGATATCTCCGTTGAAAGTAGAGTTTGCAGTACCAGAGCGATATGCCGGGCAAGTAAAAAAAGGAGCAAACCTGACCTTCCACCTCGAAGGGCAACTTGACGGGTTCGATGCCAAAGTATATGCCACCGAGTCAAAAATCAGTGAGATGCACTCACTAACCATACGTGCACTCTACCCCAACAGTAGTGGTAGTGTACTTCCCGGTCGTTATGTAAGTGTTCATTTGAAGAAAGAAGAGATTCCCAACGCAATTGCAGTACCTTCGGAAGCGATTGTCCCCGAAATGGGAAAGGACAAAATATACCTTTACAGAAACGGAAAAGCACAACCGGTAGAGATCTCCACCGGCATACGTACCGAAGCTGAAGTACAGGTACTAAGAGGTCTGCAAGTAGGCGATACTATTATAACTTCGGGAACACTGCAACTTCGTACAGCACTACCTGTCACTCTTGATAACATTGATTAAACCAGCCGCCTTATGAATATATCCGAATTAAGCATACGCCGGCCGGTATTATCAACGGTACTGACAATTATTATCCTCCTCTTCGGGTTCATCGGATACAGCTATCTTGGTGTACGCGAATATCCGTCGGTGGATAATCCCATTATATCGGTATCCTGCTCCTACCCCGGTGCAAATGCTGATGTTATTGAAAATCAGATCACAGAACCACTGGAACAGAATATCAACGGTATTCCCGGTATTCGCTCTCTGTCGAGTGTCAGCCAGCAGGGACAATGTCGTATTACGGTAGAGTTTGAGCTTTCCGTCGATCTGGAAACAGCGGCCAATGATGTGCGTGACAAAGTATCACGTGCCCAGCGCTATTTGCCCCGCGATTGTGATCCTCCTACGGTATCAAAAGCCGATGCCGATGCCATGCCTATCCTTATGGTAGCCCTCCAGAGCGAAAGACGTTCGCTACTGGAACTGAGTGAAATAGCCGACCTTACCGTAAAGGAACAGCTTCAGACAATTGCCGATGTAAGTAGCGTATCTATCTGGGGTGAAAAACGTTACTCCATGCGTTTGTGGCTGGACCCTATCAAGATGTCCGGTTATGGTATCACGCCTATCGACGTAAAGAATGCAGTGGACAAAGAGAATGTGGAATTGCCTTCGGGCAGTATCGAAGGAAACACCATAGAACTGACGATCCGTACGCTGGGTTTGATGCATACGGCAGAAGAGTTCAACGACCTCATTATCAAAGAGGATAAGAATCAGATTGTTCGTTTCAGTGATATTGGTCGCGCCGAACTGGGTCCGGCAGACATCAAAAGTTACATGAAAATGAACGGAGTCCCCATGGTTGGTGTAGTTGTCATCCCCCAACCGGGTGCTAACCATATCAAGATTGCCGATGCAGTGTACGACCGTATGGAAAGAATGCAAAAAGATCTTCCGGAGGATGTGCACTACAACTATGGATTCGATAATACCAAATTTATCCGTGCTTCCATCAATGAAGTAAAACAAACGGTGTACGAAGCATTTGTACTGGTTATCATCATCATTTTCCTTTTCCTGCGCGACTGGCGCGTGACACTCGTACCGTGTATTGTGATCCCCGTTTCACTGATTGGCGCATTCTTCGTCATGTACCTGGCGGGATTCTCTATCAACGTGCTTTCGATGCTTGCGGTAGTTCTGTCGGTGGGGCTTGTGGTGGATGATGCAATTGTTATGACCGAAAACATTTATGTCCGGATTGAACAGGGTATGGCACCGAAAGAGGCAGGAATCGAAGGAGCCAAAGAAATTTTCTTTGCCGTTATCTCCACTACGATTACGCTGGTAGCCGTGTTCTTCCCTATTGTGTTCATGGATGGTATGACAGGACGGCTCTTCCGGGAGTTCAGTCTGGTTATTTCAGGATCGGTTATTATATCCTCTTTTGCAGCATTGACTTTCACACCGATGCTTGCTACCAAACTGCTGATAAAGCGTGAAAAGCAGAACTGGTTTTACAGAAAAACAGAACCATTCTTTGAAGGAATGAATCGCCTATATAGCCGTTCGCTGGCAGCATTTCTGCGGAAACGCTGGTTGGCATTACCCGTTATCGCCGTTACTATCGGAATCATTGTATTCTTATGGGACTATATTCCTGCAGAAATGGCACCGCTGGAAGACCGTTCTCAAATCAGTATCAATACACGTGGAGCAGAAGGTGTAACCTATGAATATATACGAGATTATACAGAGGACATCAACGACCTTGTCGATTCCATTATTCCCGATGCAGAATCCGTAACTGCCCGTGTTTCAAGTGGTAGCGGTAACGTACGTATCACACTGAAAGATATGAAGGACCGTAACTACTCACAGATGGACGTAGCCGAAAACCTGTCTAAAGCAGTACAGAAAAAGACCATGGCACGCTCGTTTGTGCAGCAGTCTTCTTCGTTCGGAGGACGACGCGGAGGTATGCCTGTACAATATGTTTTACAAGCTACCAATCTGGAAAAACTTCAGGAAGTACTGCCGAAGTTTATGGCAAAAGTATACGAAAACCCGGTATTCCAAATGGCCGATGTCGACCTGAAATTCAGTAAGCCCGAAGCACGTATCAATATCAATCGTGATAAAGCCAGCATTATGGGAGTCAGTACCCGTAACATTGCCCAAACCCTGCAATATGGATTGAGCGGACAGCGTATGGGCTACTTCTATATGAATGGAAAGCAATACGAGATTTTAGGTGAGATCAATCGTCAGCAACGTAATAAACCTGCGGACCTGAAAGCCATCTATGTACGCAGCGACAACGGAGACATGGTACAGCTTGACAATCTGATAGAATTGACAAACGGTATCGCTCCTCCGAAACTCTACCGCTATAACCGTTTCGTATCGGCTACGGTTTCTGCCGGACTGGCAGATGGCAAGACTATCGGACAAGGACTGGACGAAATGGATAAAATAGCCAAAGAGACGCTGGACGATTCGTTCCGTACGGCACTGACCGGAGATTCAAAAGAATATCGCGAAAGTTCATCAAGCCTGATGTTCGCCTTCGTTCTGGCTATCTTCCTGATTTATCTGATCCTGGCCGCCCAGTTTGAAAGTTTCAAAGACCCATTGATCGTGATGCTGACAGTACCGCTCGCCATTGCCGGTGCCCTGATCTTCATGTACTTCGGTGGAATAACAATGAACATTTTCAGCCAGATTGGTATTATTATGCTTATCGGACTGGTAGCAAAGAATGGTATCCTTATTGTGGAGTTTGCCAATCAGAAACAAGAAAGCGGCGAAGACAAGATGAGTGCCATCAAAGACGCTTCTCTGCAACGTCTGCGCCCTATCCTGATGACAAGTGCATCTACCATATTGGGACTTATTCCACTTGCTTTTGCTACCAGTGAAGGTTGTAACCAGCGTATTGCCATGGGTACGGCAGTAGTAGGCGGAATGCTTATCTCTACGCTGATGACGATGTACATCGTACCGGCCATATACAGTTATATTTCAACGAACCGGAGACTCACGCCTGTCCTTTCCAAAAGCGAGGAAGACGAAACAGCTCCAACGACGCCCCATAATTAAGTAAGAAAGATGGATAAGAAGAAACTTTTAATCTCCCTACTCGCTCTCTGTACCTGCTCTCCCTTCCTTGGAAGAGGTTTCGGAGGTGAGGTATCAGCACAAGAGGTCTATACTTTGAAGTCCTGTCTGGAAAAGGGATTACAAAACAACTATTCACTACGTATCATTCATAACGAAGAACAGGTGAGTAAGAATAATGCTACCCCGGGGAATGCCGGTTATCTGCCTACTCTCGACTTCTCAGCCGGATATAAAGGTACGGTGGACAACACGCAGACCAAAGTACGCGAAAGCGGAGAAACGATCAAAGAGAACGGTGTATTTGACCAGACAATCAACGTGGGACTCAATCTCAACTGGACTATCTTTGACGGATTCAACATCCAGGCAAACTATAAGATATTGAAAGAGCTGGAACGCCAAGGTGAGACCAATACACGTATTGCCATTGAAGATTTCATAGCGAGCCTTGCCGCCGAATACTATAACTACGTTCAGCAAAAGATTCGTCTGGCCAATCTGCATTATGCCGTGAAACTTTCCAAGGAACGGTTACGCATTGTAGAAGAACGTTATCACATCGGAAACTTCTCCCGACTGGACTATCAGCAAGCCAAAGTAGACTTCAACGCAGATAGTGCCAAGTATATGAAACAGCAGGAGCTATTGCATACCTCACGTATCAATCTGAATGAACTAATGGCAAATGCCAATGTAGACCAGCCACTCTCTATCGTAGATTCCATTATCAGAGTCAACGCCAACCTAAACTTTGAAGAATTATGGGATGCGACACTGGCTACCAATGCCTCTTTGCTAAAAGCTGATCAGAATACTACGATAGCCCAACTGGACTATAAGAAGATAAACTCCCGCAACTATCCGTATCTGAAACTAAATACCGGCTATGGATATACGCTCAATAAGTATGATATAGCTGCCAATAGTCAACGTGGTAATCTGGGATTCAATGGTGGGTTGACTGTAGGTTTCAATATATTCGATGGCAATCGCCGCCGGGAAAAAAGAAATGCAAGTATTGCCATTAAGAATGCCCGTTTGCAACGTCAGGAAGTGGAGCAGGCCCTACGGGCTGACATCAGTAACCTATGGCAGGCCTATCGCAATAATCTCAAAATGCTGAACCTGGAACGTCAGAATCTTGTTGCAGCCAAAGAGAATCACGAAATTGCCATGGAACGTTATATGCTTGGAGACCTTGCAGGTATCGAGATGCGCGAAGCCCAGAAAAGCTTACTTGATGCCGAAGAACGTATCCTCTCTGCCGAATATGATACCAAACTTTGCGAAATCTCGCTGTTACAGATTAGTGGTAAAGTATTGAAATATCTGAATTAGTGATAAGTGAGTAGTGATAAGTGATTAGTACCATGCGGTATAATTGCGCAGCCAGCTAATCACTTATCACTACCCACTCATCACTAATTATCAATTTTCCCCCTATATAAAACAATTTTTACCGTCCCTTTCTTCCACTTTCCGCTACCTTTGCCTCCATACAATAAGTTTTAAACAATAACAAACCATGAAGAAATTAGTATTGATGGCTTTGTCATGTTTCTGCCTGACAAGCCTTTCTGCCCAAACGGACAATAATTACAAAGAAAAGCATCCTTATAAAGACTGGGTAAAAATTGCACCGCAGTTTGATGACGCTTTCTTCAAAACGCCGGAAGCCACCCGCATTGCCGACAATGTATTACTCTATCAACAAACTACCGGAGGATGGCCCAAAAACATTTACATGGCTGCCGAATTAAACAAAAAAGAACGCGCAGAGGCACTCAAGATGAAAGAAAATGTAAATTTGAGTACCATTGACAATAAAGCTACCATTACAGAGATTAATTACCTGGCCCGCATCTATTTAGCTACTCAGGACAAGAAATATAAAGACGCTGTACTCCACGGATTGCAGTACCTTTTTGAAGCACAATACGAAAACGGAGGATGGCCACAGTTTTACCCCCGTTCCAAAGGATATTACATTCACATCACGTACAATGATGATGCAATGATCAATGTAATGAAACTCCTGAGAGACATTACTAAAAAGAAAGCTCCTTATACCTTCCTACCCGATTCTATTATTCAAAAAGCCCAGGTAGCTTTAGACAAAGGAGTGGATTGCATTCTGAAAACCCAGGTAAAACAAAATGGAAAATTAACCGTATGGTGTGCACAGCACGACCGCGAAACACTTGCTCCTGCCAAAGCACGTGCCTATGAACTCCCATCACTGAGTGGACAAGAATCTGATGACATCGTATTGTTCCTTATGTCGCTCTCTAAACCTTCACCGGAGGTGGTCACATGTGTTGAAGCAGCAGTAGAATGGTTCAAAGAGTCGGAAATAAAAGGATTGAAAAAAGAATACTTCACCAATGAAGAGGGTAAAAAAGACTACCGGATGGTTCCTTGTACAAACTGTGACCCTTTATGGGCACGTTTCTATGAGTTAGATACCAACCGTCCTTTCTTTTGTGACCGTGACGGGATCAAAAAATATGATATCTCGGAGATTGGGCACGAACGCCGCAACGGATACAGTTGGTACAATAACGGTGGATTGAAAGTATTAAAGAAATACGAGGAGTGGAAAGAGAAGCTACAGAAATAATACCGGCTTTCAATTGAGCCTCAAGATAACCGTTCCCATTGTTTGCAATAACACCTTGTAAGCAATGGGAACGGTTATTAAATAACAGAGCTATCTTCCTCCACCAAGGTATGAAATAAGCAATATCTCCAATCCTTCGATTTACGATGGAGGGTTATTTATTTCTTTGTATGAGACAAATGAGCACAAAATAGACAGGATTGTATCATTAAGCAGCAAGCAAATGAATTACTTTTGCCTATCGTTTAATAATTCAAAATACAAATCCTTTAAATCAAACAAACCGTATGACACAACTCCCCTCATCAAAACTTGTTTGGAGAAACACATTGCCAGGTCTCTTTTCCCTCTTATTAATCTTCTTGTCGAACTCCCATCTTAGTGCACAAGAGTATCCAAAGCTGATTCTGCCGGGCGATTATCCCGATCCATCTATCATGCGCGATGGTGACGATTATTATATGACACATTCTCCCTTTACTTATAAACCGGGACTACTCATCTGGCACTCGAAAGACTTGCTGAACTGGGAACCGATAGTCCGTGCCCTACCCGACTTTGAGGGTTCGGCATGGGCCACCGATCTGCTTAAATACAAAGATACCTACTATGTATACTACCCTTCGGCAGGTACAAACTGGGTGATCTGGGCAAAAGACATCAAAGGTCCTTGGAGTACCCCCGTCGACTTGAAAGTTAGTGGAATCGACCCGGGACATATAGCCGATGAAAACGGCAATCGGTATCTGTATGTGGACAATGGAGCAGTCATCCGCCTCACAGACGATGGGTTGGCCACCATTGGTGAGAAAAAGAAAGTGTATGACGGTTGGAAATATCCTGACTCATGGGAAACGGAGTGTATGTGTCTGGAAGCTCCGAAGTTGAACTATCACAATGGTTACTACTACCTTACTTCGGCACAAGGAGGAACTGCCGGCCCTGCAACGAGCCACATGGTTGTTTCTGCCCGGTCAAAGAACATTACCGGTCCCTGGGAAAACTCCCCATACAACCCCATCGTGCATACATATAGCGCGGCAGACGATTGGTGGTCTAAGGGACACGGTACGCTGGTGGATGACGTTAATGGCAATTGGTGGATATTCTATCATGCTTATGCCAAAGACTATCACACATTAGGGCGGTCTACCCTGATGGAACCTATCGTATGGACAGCAGACGGGTGGTTTCGTACCAAACAGACCGTTACACCGATAGTGACACGGCAGCAGATAAAGCACGGCATGGAACTTTCGGACAACTTTAAAAACCCAGAATTAGGTCTACAATGGACTTTCTGGAAAGAGTATGCCCCGCAGGCAGTTTCGATTGAACGGGGTACACTGTGGCTGAATGCCAATGGAGAGACGCCTGCCAATGGACGTACCTTGTTGGTGAACGTAGGAAATAAACAGTATGAAGCGCAAGTGGAGATCAAAGTAGGTAAAGCGAATACAGCCGGATTAATTTTATTCTACAACGAAAAGGCTTATGCCGGAGTCGCTTCCGACGGAATAAAGTTCACTCTCTATCTCAATGCGGAAAAGAAACTGGAACTTCCCAATACATTGGGCAAGCACTTTATCGCCAGAATACGAAATCAAGGCAATCGTGTAACCATCGCTGTTAGCAAGAACGGGAAAAAATGGATTTCGCTAATAGACAATTTGGATGTATCTGCTCTGAACCATAACAATCAAGGGGGATTCTGCTCCCTACGCGTGGCACTTCTCTCGACCGGAGAAGGCAGAGCCGGCTTCAGCAGTTTCCGCTATCGTGACATTTTTTTGTAAGAGCAAGAAGTGAGTTACTTTACAACGGATGAAGGTAGTACATTGATATTATGTAGTCATCCCTTAAAAGTATATTTCAGCGAAACATCTCCTGCAATGAGTGCTTCGCTGATTAAAAATACCGACTATTTATCCATGTAGAAAAGGGACTAAAAGCAATCCTCAAGAACCTGTTTCGCTGTATCCACACAGTCTCCTTCCGGTTCAGCTTGATACGGATTCGTTCTTTTTACCCAAGCTTCTTCCACTGCGTAGAAATCTGTTTCCGGAATCGTTTCCCCTTCCATCTTACGGGAAAGATTATCAAAGTATAGCTTCCAACGCACATAATAGAAATCTTTCAGCAGACCGTTCCACTCTTTATGAGCATAATCCCGAAGGCCTCCCCTTTCGGCAGCATTCCGGTTTCCCCAAGTAGTAACCTGTACACGGGCATTCCATTCGTACAACGCTTTCTCTTCAGGAGTAACACCCAAAGCACGAGCGCTGTTAATCCATCCTCCCAACCGAAACTCTGCACGAGTACCCAACAATTGATCCTGCAACAGTATCAGATTCAGGAATTTCTGAGAAGCCATTGCAAAAAGTTCTTTATCACCTGCACGATAAGCAGCCGTAACCGCTTTCTGCATCAGCCTTCCTTTCTCAGCAATAGCCTGACGAACGACATCTACCAAATCGTACTCAAAGTTAGTATTCCCTCTATACCGGTCGGCCACAGAAACCATCAGACGGACAGCCTCTATCACCTCTTGCGGGTCATAATAATCTTTCATTTCCGACCAACTGGAGACCTGATAAACATCCAATCCCGGACGGGCACAGAACACCGACTCATGTGTTCCTTGCTGGGTCAGCTCCTTCGGAGCATTATAGATAGAATTTGCCAGCTTGTCCCAGGCCAATTGCAGAGCCGGTTCGTCTTTACCATAACGTGCTTTAACATATCCTTTCAACCAGTCTTCTTTCGTAAAACGCTCCGGACGCCAAGGCAACTCCATCAACAGTTCGTACATCACAGGATTGTTTTCTATCCCTTCGGGTGTCATGCCTACTCCTTTCAGAGTAGCGCAGGCCCGGAGATTTTCTTTCGCTAAGTAGTAGTTATCGATCACGTTGTCCATCTTCCCATGTAATCCGACATTGGCACCATAATTCAGTAACATACAATATACCCAATTATGCTTTCCATATCCATCTTTACGATACCACTCTGATTCCGGGTCACCCCATTGCGGCCGGCACTCACTTGTGAGATCAAGTATTAATAAATCTCCGGTATCCAAATTCTTAATCATATCAGGACGAGGATTTGCCTGCCACGCTTGAATCACCCAGACAGCTTTCGGATTCGCCTTCTTCATGGCTTTCATTACAGCTTTACCTACAGCATCCAAATTAACACCGTCCGTATTACCCCCCTCATGGAAAGGATCCATTGAATAGTAGTTTGCCTTGCCATATAGTTTTTCCAGCTCTTTGTAATAGAGTGATGATATCTCTTCAAAACGCGAATCGTCAGGTTGAAGAAAAGCAGGGCGACGATAACCACACCACACACCGGGATCGGAAACATTCAAACCTAACTTTGCTTTTGCATTGTGAGGCACCATTCCACAATATCCCGGCAGGACGGGTTCTATCCCATACTCATGCATTCGTTTCAGAATTTTCTTCTGAAGTGACACCTGCTGTGTATACCAATGATCCGGATTCGGGCCACCCCATCCTTCAAGATTATTCATCAGCCACCAAGCAAAGAAGCCCGGTCCTGAGATGAACTCATTTATCTCCGTCTTGTTATATCCCAGTTTCTGAAGCACATTATACCATACTGTTTCCGTTCCGGTGATCGCCAAAGGAAGATTGATACCGTGCAATGCCATCCAGTCAATCTCTTTCTCCCACCGTTCCCAGTCCCAGAATGCCATGGAATAGGAGTATGTACAATAATTCAGATCATAACGCCACGGTAATTTCGTCTCATGGCGCTCTTTCTTCATTACAGGAGGAAGAACATCCGGCAGTGTAGCTGTCATCCCGTTCCATGAAAGATGAATACCGGCATAATACTTCAGATACCAGTTCAGCCCGGTTGCTATGCTGACAGAGTTATTTCCCCGAATCACCACCCGGCTACCTTTCTGGTCAAGTTCAAAGAAGTCGGTATCAGACTTCACCTCTTCAATAATAAACTTCTTTGAAGCTCCTCTATCGATACGCTCTAATAAGCCTGTGATGGGAGAAGCTGAGGCGATGACTGTAATCACAGCTAACAGCAATACTACACCAATCCGTTTCATTGTATTATTCTATAAATTAACCCACAAAGTATTTCGCACCTTTACTAAAATACCGATAAATCATCACTACAAAGAGCCATGAGATACAGAATGCCGCCACGGCAGCGAGTGGAATCTGGATACTTATAGGAACGTTCAGTGCTCTCATAAGAAGTACGGAAGGTCCGGTCAGGAAGTAATGAACCATATAGATACCAAAGCCACAAAGTGTAAGATTGGCCAAAGCTTTCCGTACACGTTCCGAACGAATCTCCGCTTTCTTTGCCAGCATAAACACAGGAATCGTCATCATCACCACATTGATAGAACAGTAGGTAAAGAAGAGTTCGTACATTTCGGGCGTACATTCCGGCAATGCAGAGATATGGCGGAAACCAAAGAATGTAATAACATAGCCAACAATAAACATCGGGATGCCGATAGCCAATGTCTTACTCAAAGACCAATCAAGATTTCTCAGATAATGTCCCAGTAACAGATAACCATTGAATCCGGCAAAGGCATAGAGCATGCCAAAGGCATTCCAGGAACAAGTACCCCACAGATATTGAGCTACAAACTGATTGTAGTAAGGCAAGAATAGCGTGATTCCCCATACCAACAGAAACCAGAGTTTGGCACGTTCGGATGCCTTCTCCACCCAGGCTGAGAAAATGGGCATATAAAGATAAAGTCCGATCAGCAGATAGATATACCACATGTGTACAGCCAGAATAGAGAAATTGAAAGGTATCTCCAATATATATTGAACAGCCACAGAGAGCGACTGACGCATTACATCTTCTCCGGCATAAGGGAAGAAATCAAGTACAACCTGAGGGCTAAGTCCCAACAGCCCGGTCACCCACGGAAAAATATTGTAAATAACCGACCAGATAAGGAAAGGGAACAGCACACGCGGAATACGCTTCTTATAAAATACAGAGGCATCGCCACGTACCGGTAACAGCAAAGCGCCGGTAATCATAACAAATAAAGGAACACACGGCCGTAACGCCGCACCATAAGCAGCTCCCCAGAATTTGATTTCATCAATATTGGGAGCGTCGCCCGGATAAAAATTGAAAGGGTCCGTGCAATGGCAGCAGACCACGGTAAACATGGCTATCAGTCTTACGACATCCAGCCAGACAATGTGATTCTTTTGTTGCAGTAGTTCAGTCGGTGCTTGTTTCATGATATGTATAAGGTGTTAAATTATAAAAAGGGCACCTGTACTAATCTAAAATACAGCTGCCCAAAAAGTTACTCAAATGTTACAGATGATACATAGTCGCGGCATTACTTACCTTCGCAACTACCACCTGCACAACGCGGTTTAATCTGTTTGAAAAAGTCATTGCCTTTATCATCTACCAGAATGAATGCCGGGAAGTTTTCTACTTCAATCTTCCAGATAGCTTCCATACCCAGTTCGGGATATTCCACACATTCAATGCTCTTGATATTGTTCTGAGCAAGGATAGCTGCAGGGCCACCGATAGAACCCAGATAGAAACCGCCATACTTCTTACAAGCATCAGTCACCTGCTGGCTACGATTACCCTTGGCAAGCATAATCATACTTCCACCGTGACTCTGGAACAACTCTACATACGAGTCCATACGTCCGGCAGTAGTGGGGCCCATAGAGCCACAGGCCATTCCCTGAGGAGTCTTGGCAGGACCGGCATAGTAAATCGGATGATCCTTAATATACTGAGGCAGATCCTCACCACGGTCCAAACGTTCTTTCAGCTTAGCATGAGCGATATCACGACCTACGATAATTGTTCCGTTAAGTGACAGGCGGGTAGATACCGGATACTTAGTCAGTTCTTTCAGAATCTCCTGCATCGGACGGTTCAGATCAATCTTAACTGCATCGCCTTCACCTGTATTGCGAAGCTCAACAGGAATCAGGCTACCCGGATTTTCATCCAGTTTCTCAATCCAGATACCATCTTTATTGATCTTACATTTAATATTACGATCAGCAGAACAAGATACGCCAAGGCCTACCGGACAGGAAGCACCATGACGGGGCAAACGGATGATACGTACATCATGTGCCAGATATTTACCGCCGAACTGTGCACCAAGTCCTATGCGCTGAGCCTCAGCCAGCACTTCTTTTTCCAGTTCGATATCACGGAAAGCACGACCGTACTCATTTCCGGTAGTAGGCAGTTCGTCATAATAATGTGTAGAAGCCAGCTTCACGGTCAGCAGGTTCTTTTCGGCCGAAGTACCACCAATCACGAATGCAATGTGATAAGGAGGACAGGCAGCTGTGCCCAACGTCTTCATCTTCTCCACAAGGAAAGGAACAAGCGTACCCGGATTCAGGATCGCTTTTGTTTCCTGATATAAATAAGTTTTATTGGCAGATCCACCTCCTTTGGTCACACAAAGGAATCTGTACTCCATGCCTTCTGTTGCCTCAATATCGATTTGGGCAGGCAGGTTACATTTTGTATTCACCTCATCGTACATGTTCAAAGGAGCATTCTGAGAGTAACGCAGGTTCTCTTCGGTATACGTTTTGTAAACACCGAGTGAGAGTGCTTCTTCGTCACAATAGCCAGTCCATACCTGCTGTCCTTTTTCACCATGCACGATAGCCGTACCGGTATCCTGACAGAAAGGCAATACACCTTTAGCTGCAACTTCTGCATTACGCAGGAAAGTGAGTGCTACGTATTTGTCGTTATCACTTGCTTCGGGATCGCTCAGAATCTTTGCCACCTGCTCGTTGTGCGAACGGCGCAACATGAACGATACATCACGGAAAGCTGTATTAGCCATAGCCGTGAGCCCCTCTTTCTCTACTTTCAGAATCGGATTTCCTTCAAACTCGCTTACCGATACATAGTCTTTGGTAAGCAGATAATACTCAGTCTTATCTTCTCCATGTTCAAACATGGGTTGATACTTAAACGGAGGTGTTGCCATATCTTTACTTTTTATTACGTAATGTTAGTTAGTGAGGCAAAGGTAATAATAGTTTTCCGAAGTACAGAAAATGGAGGGCTAAAAAAGATAAACAGAAAAAGGCGGTTACCAGGAGAATCTTGTCAAGAGCAGATTTATTGATTCTTAACTGAAAAGAGGACATTTCGGGAGAAAATGGCTGTTACATTGCAACACAATAGCATTTGCATCGCAACATACCGGGAAATGCATCGTAACATAGTAACAAACGAACCGTTACATGCCGAGATATTTTCGGTAAGTACCGGGAAGAATTGTAGAAAACACCCTACTCACAAACGTTCTATTGGCTATATACATAAAAATAAGGAGAAAGCTTAGACTTCCTCCTTATATGTGTAGTTTAACTGAATCTACTTTATAGTTACAGTGACAAAGATACGATATAAAATGTAAAAGTCAAGTTTCCGAAAGTTTATTTTAGGCGAATGGCTCTTATTACTTTCCACAAGACTATAGAAAAATTGACTAATCCTATCAAAATTACAATAGAAAATTCGATATACTGCTCTTTTGCTGGATGAAAAAATATATATAAGAGCGTAAACAAGCATACATATGCTATGGAATATACAAAGAAAAGAATTAAGAATAGTATATTATAAACTTTGTTCTCCCAAAACAGCCGCAAGACACACAATGCCAATGCAATGGCTGCCGACACAACAACCTCCATCATCCCCATGCCTCTACACAGCAAGAGTAATAAAGCTTGAATCATCCAGTATATAGCCCATATTCGTTCCATAATCAATCTTTGCTAACTTTCATAAATCGCGCTAATTTAATAAGAATAAACGTATATTTACTAATTGGCCCCAAATTAATCAACAAGATTTTCTATCGGCTTTCAATCACAAGAGTAGCTTTCTTCAATCCTTTACCGGTAACTTCCAATACAATTTTCCCTGCATTATCCGAAGATTGCACTATTGCTGTCATCATGCCATTGAAAGCATGCATCTGAGGCAAGTGAAACAAATCCAGACAAGCGGGATCTCCATTGGCTCCTGCACGATAAGTACCTGCACCTTTTACTTTAAAGTTTAACAGATGCCCCGCACCAGGACAAAGGCTACCCTCTTTATCAACAATCCGCACAGTTACAAAAGACAAATCTTTTCCGTCAGCCTGAATTTCTTTCCTGTCGGGAATCAACTCAATATGGTGGGGCACGCCAGCAGTATGTATCTCTTTCTCAGCGACTGCCTTCCCATCCTTATCATAAGCCACAACCTTTATCGTACCCGGCTCGTAACGGGTATCCATCCACATTAACCGATAACGTTTCTGACGTTTGAATTCACGCATAGAAACAGAGTCTTCGCTATTGAATAAGGTGACACTCATGTCTTTGGTACGCTTACCCTGACTTTTACCATTAATAAACAGTTCGGCCGAAGGATAATTGGTATAAACAAAAACCGGAGTTACTTCTCCTTCACGCCCTTTCCAATTCCAATGCGGAAGAATATGTAATGTTTCTTTCTCCCCATTCCAATGGCTGCGATATAAATAATAACGATCTTTAGGTAAACCGGCAAGATCTACTATACCAAACAAAGAAGAGTGGCTGGGCCAATCGGTATAGTAAGGAGTAGGTTCACCTAAATAATCAAAACCAGTCCATACAAATTCACCAATACAATAAGGTAAATCTTCGTGCTGAATGAAATCATCTTCGGGCAGATTGGACCAGGCACAGAATTCTACATCGTAAGAAGAGGCTTGATGATCATCATACTTCTTCATATCCTGACGTACTACCGGGAATTTATAAACTCCCCGGGAACTAACCGTAGAAGCCGTTTCACTACCAAGTATTATTTGTTGCGGTAGCTTTGCATAATTTATCTGATATCTGTGCGGACGATAATTAAAACCGGGAATATCCAAAACAGCAGCCATATTGTTTTTTATAACCACATCCGGTGCATCCATTCCCATAGTTACCGGACGTGTAGGGTCTTCCCGATGGCATATATCCTGTAAATAACGGGTTATTTTTGCTCCTAACTCCGCATTGCTCCACTGCTCGGTAACTTCATTTCCGATGCACCACATAACAATACTCGGATTGTTCCGAAACTGGTGTAACAAGTTAATCATGTCTTTTTCCGACCATTCTTTAAAATTCTGATGATAACCGTTCACACATTTAGCCTCCATCCACTCATCGAAGGTTTCAGCCATCACCATCATCCCCATTTCATCACAAGCTTTTATCAATTCGGGCGCAGGCATATTATGAGAAGTACGAATGGCATTACAACCCATTTCTTTCATAATACGAATCTGCCGACGAATAGCTGCATCGTTTACAGCACCACCCAATGGCCCTGAATCATGATGTATGCAAACTCCTTTAAAATAAGTCTTCTCACCATTCAGAAAGAATCCTTTATCGGGGATAAACTCGAGTGAACGAATACCAAAAGTAGTTACATGTTCATCTAACAATGTTTGCCCGGAATATATCCTGGAATATGCTTTATATAAATCAGGAGTATCAGGCGACCATAGTAAAGGTGATTTCACTATGAAATTCTGTTCGAAAACATTCTCATCACCATATTCTAATAACTTTTCTCCATGATCTATTATCCTGCCATCCTTATCCTTGATTTCTGTAATAATACGATATCCTACTGAGTTTGGCATGCCTGCATCCAATCTCGTTTTCAAATTCACTTTGGCAAAATCTTTATTTACTACCGGAGTAGCCAATTGTGTCCCCCATACCGGAATGTGCACCGGATTATTTATCCGTAAATGCACATTACGATACAAGCCTGCTCCCGGATACCACCGGGAAGATTCCGGCTTATTTTCCAAACGGACTGCTAATGTATTAACGACCTTTTCTTTTAAATAAGGAGTTACATCTAAATAAAAAGAGTTATAACCATAGGGCCAGTATCCGACCTTATTACCGTTAACATAGACCTGAGCATGGCTCATGGCACCGTCAAAAATCAAAGTAGCTTTTTTATCTTTCGTAAATTCAGGAACTTCAAATTTCAGGCGATACCATCCTGTACCTACAAACGGTAATCCTCCTGTCCGTCCGGCATGTGCCATCTCAGTTTCCTGTCCATCCTGCACAATCGCGACCTTCTGCAGGTCATTATTCCTATCGAAAGGACCATAGATAGCCCAATCATGGGGGATTGTAACCGTTTGCCACGAAGTATCATCACAATTGGCAGCACTAAAACCAGCATTGTCTTCACGGGTAAACTTCCAGCCCTTCTCTAAATAATGTTCTGTGCGAACCTGTGCTTCTGCATACCAAAGCTGCACAATTAAAATAAGTAGTAGATTTATTCTTTTCATCATAAGAGTTACTCTTTACAATAGTTATAAACTTTAAAATTACTAATATGGCTCCTGAACTTCCCAGCCTTTTCCAGTGGAAACACAAGCGTCCGGTAATACTCTAATGAATCTTTTCCCTGGTTATAATAATTCATTTGAATATTCATATGATCTATTACTTTGCCATTCACTTTCAACGTAGTAGAACAACTGTCTCCACTGATCTGTATATGATCATTCTCTCCGTCACGAACTTTATATCTGAACGTATTCAAATAGCCATCGCGTGCAAACCCTAATAATCCACAGATCGGATCGGACAAATAAAAAACAGCATTAGGTGAGCGGAACAGTTCTGTTCCTTCTGTTTCATTCATTGATTGAAGGTCAAAAGAAACTGTATAATTATAACCAATCTCAGTCAGCCCGATCGCAGAACCAGGAGTTATCTCTTCTGTTTCATATACCAATGACATCCCATCTCCCACCCGTGCCAGTTGATTCACTCCGGGTGCTTCACTCAGTATTTTGCGTTTTTTATTGAAATCGGCAAAAGATAAAGATGCCTGATCCCTTGTCCACGTTTTTACTGATAGCGTTTGCATGGCAGGAAATATCCGAAGATTAATATCTTTAATAGAAATCCCATTCCCAACATGGTCATTCCATAAAGCAAACATTCCCCCAAGAATAGCCGGATTGTCCTCAGCCAAAGTTTCTCCTCCAATCTGTCCGGGGGTCCATTCTTCATACAACTGCTTCAAATTCAAATAGTCATGGTAATAAGGAGCACCCGGAACAATATATAACAATCTGTCCGGAATACTAATCAGCTGATATCCCTCTGCAATCATGTCTTTGGGATTGGCAAAACCAATAGACCAGTTACTCATGATAACGTTTTCCGACTTAACCGGGGTTTCTCCTTTGGCATGTGTCAATGCTCCCCATAGACAGGCTTGTTTACCATAACTTTCTACCAGACGAATGTAATGATCGGTAAAATACCGGAATTTTTCCACCACTTTCCGGTCTTCATTAGAATATTCATCCGTACCGATGTGGACACGTTTTCCACAAAACACCGGATCATCTCCTTCCAGATATTCTTTGAAAAGTCCGTCTAAAAAATCATAGGTTTTAGACGAAAAAAGATCCAGATGATCCATCCCATATTTCTCACTACCTATTTCGGGCATATATTGAGAGAAACATAATGAATGTGCAGGTACATCGATCTCCGGAATTATTTCAATTCCATAATTCACAGCCCACTTCTGAAACTCCCGAAACTCAGCCTTTGTATAAAAGCCATCAAAAGCAGTCAAACCCGGATAGGTATCGGACTCCAATCGGAAAGCAGCATATGTCTTACCCCAGTTATGATCAAAATATTGCTTAAATCCATTATCATTCAAATGAATTTGTAGCGTATTCATTTTATAATAGGACATCACTTTCACCAGATCATTCAGATAAGACATCGGAATAAACTTACGTCCGCAATCGAGCATAAAGCCACGGATAGATGAGTCGGGATAGTCGCGGATAACTCCTCTTGGGATTCGCTGATTATCATTCTGTTCTGCGAGTTGTAATAGTGTACGGGTTCCCCAATAGATACCGATAGCCTCAGGTGCAGATATCACTACACGATCTGATAAAACAATCGAATATCCCTCTTTACCTAAATGTTTATCAGGATGTAATACGATTTCAATATCACCAACCCGGGATGCTCCGGAGACAATCTGTAACTTTCGATTAAACATTTTATAATAATCATCAGATAATTGCTGTGCAATACGTACTAAATCCGGCTGCTTCTGATTATACACAATTCTCGAACCTTCATCGAATGTAAAATAGCCTTTCTTTACCGTCCATTCCTTTAGTTCAGGAATAACAAATGGCTTATCTGTAACTTTTGCTATGCAGAAATCGCATAACAAGCAAAACATAATTAACAGAATATTTCTCAATGTATCAAGCATGGTTCTCTTTCTTTTAATCTTCATCTCAAAACTGTAATTCATTAATAAACAGAGCCTCAGGGGCATTACATTCTGTGCCGAAGAGACTCCATTAAAATATTTACTTCCACAAAAGAAATCTATTAATCATAGTCATATTCATCATTACCTGCAGCCACGCCAGCACTCTTATAAGGCCATCCAGGACTCTGATAAATAGTAGATGTAGAAGCATCTGAGTTTTGAGATGTCATAATAATTTCACTTACAGGTACGGGATCCAAATAATGTGCTTTCGGGAAGTTATAACCGCCATAAGCTTTATCCGAAATATATCTTCGGTGAGGACAAATACGTGCACCATCACTTTCCGGACTAACAACACCTGCTTTGTTTAACTCAGACAGGACATAACGAGTATAAAACTGATCCCAAAGATTGAAACCCCTCATCACATACCCTTCATTATCATCCATTGGATTTTTATTTCCTTTCGCATTCATCATATCCAAAGCTCTCCAACGGCGTAAATCATCCAAACGGAATCCTTCGGCAATAAATTCACATCTACGTTCACGACGGATGTTATACAAGGTCTTATCTATCAATATCCCTTTAGACCACACAGCCAAATCATTCTCTTTATCCAAGTCGGTATGATCGATTGTATATTGATAATTAACATTTACCTTTGCCCGAGTTCGCAAAGCTTCCCAAAAAGTTTTACAATAAGAATCTAATGCATTATGTCTTTCGTAATAAGCTTCCATATAAATCAGATAAGCTTCTGCCAAACGAAATATTGGAGTATCCGTAATTCCTTTGGAAAATTCATTGGCCTGCTCTGGATTCGTAACATGATACTTACGAATTTCATACCCCGTGGGAGAACCTGTTTCAGTAGTGTTAAGGATACGTGGTATCCCCAGATAAGATGCAGCAACATTATCGTAAGCTTCCACATTCAAATCACCAGGTTTATTAACGGATACTACCAAACGCTCATCACGATCTATCATCTCCGTTACAATAGAAGTATCTCTACGTTCTTCCACATATTCATCTGAAGCATAAATTGGTAATCCATCTTTCATTAAGAAAGAGTTCACTAATGCTTGTGTATATCCACAATTATTAGAACCGGCAGCCAATAGTTTTGGTACACTGTGAGCTACCGCCCCAACAGCATATTTTTTCACCAATATCATTTCTGAAAGCTTCTCCGTGCCGGTAGAATTGAATAAAGCCTCATAATTATCGGAGAGCGTTCTACCCTCTGAAGCTTTTTGCGCATATTCAATAGCTAAATCAAAAAAATACTCAATTTCTTTTTCAGCACTGCCACTCTTAAAAGCAAAATCAGGATGTGCTTTCGCGCCAAACCATTTAGGATTACCAGGGACAAACACTGTATTCGCATGGTACTTCTCCCACGTAGCCTCAAACAATGCCACACGTGCCAACATCAATTGGGCGCAAGCTCTATTCAAACGATTCATCTGAGGAGCAGCTGGTTGTAATAATCCACATGCAGTAATTAAATCATCGATAGCAAAACGTGCTACTTCATTACGAGGTTGCCGTATACTAACCAACTTCAATTCTTCTTCATTATCACTTGGAACTTTATTTATAATCGGAGCATCGCCAAAGGATTTCAGTAATCTGAAATGCTCATAAGCCCTAAAGAAATAGAATTCACCCAGATAATGATTAATATCGGCTTCTGGCCCACTTATTACACCAGCTTTCATTCGTTCCTCTATCAAAGCAATAAAGTAATTAATTTCACGGAGATCCCCAAATTTCCATTCACTATTTTCCAAATCAGGTGTAACTCTACTGCCTGGATAAAAATTAGAATCCGACCATCCTCCACACTGATTGTCGCTATTGTTGTCTACAGTAAATAATCCATCTTTCTGGGGTTCATTATTTCCCGGAAAAAGCTCATAAAAGTTATTTGCAGCATCCCGCAAATCAGTGGAAGTATTGAAATAAGTAACCGAAGAACCAAAATCCAGCGGGGTACGTTGCAAAAAGTCATCGCAGGAAGAAAGCAACCCCATTGTAACCAATACTATTATTATATTTTTTTTCATTTCTATAATCCTCATTATTTAGAATGTTGCAGATAAACCAATTGAATATGTACGGAACATTGGATAAGTCATACCCGGCCCCCAAGTTGCCGATGACAATCCGATAGCTTCCGGATCATAAATACGCAAAGGAGAGAATGTCAGAAGATTTTCACCAGATACATAAACACGAAGTTTCTTAATAATTTTGCTCACCCTCAGATTTTGAGGTAAAGTATAACCAATAGTAACATTCTTCAAACGCAAGTATGCCCCATTTTGAAGATAATAATCATTCACCTGATTGTTTGCAGCATCCGTCCGGGGACGAGCGTAATAAGCATCCAGATTCTCACCAAAATAGTTATCTGCATACCTGAAATAATCCATATGTTCTTTGGCTATTGGACGGTCATAGGCATCTCCTATACCATCAAAGTTACTAGCTGTAAAATACAAATCTCTTTTACCGATACCCTGCCAGAACATACTGAAGTCGATAAATTTCCACACCAATGAACCACGAAATCCATATTGATATCTGGGAGTAGAATTACCAATCACATCTAAGTCGCCACGATTATCCCAAGTATTAGAACCATTGTCAATTTTGCCATCATTATTCAAGTCCTCATACATAAAGTCACCACCTCCCCATACTTTAGAAAAAGCGCTTTGGTCGTGTCCGGCTGCAATCCATTCATTCATTTCATCATCATTCTTAGCAATACCGTGCACCCGATATCCATAAATATCACCAAAATGTTTACCTGTAAAAAACTTACCTTCTTTCAATGGTTTATCGGCAGAATCATACTTCAGTATCTTTTCAGTATAGTCACTCACCGAAGCGCTAATCTCATAACTCCAATCGGAATTAATACGATCACGCCAAGCTATTTCAAGCTCCCATCCTGTAGTACGAAATTCAGCATTGTTTGTATCAGGCACCTCTGCTCCAAAAACATTAGGCAACGCTTTGGCAGGACCAACCATCTCCTCCGTAGTACGTTGGTACCAGTCAAAAGATGCACTCAAACGATTTGACAATAACGCGATATCAAGACCTAAGTCTATCGTTTTAACTGTTTCCCATGTTATACTGGTAGAAAATGGCTTCGGTGCAAGAATGCTCCCTATTTGAGAACCATCAAAAGTATATGAGGGAGTCCCAGTTTCTACATGTTCAAAATATGGATATATATTTTTTGTATTCTGATTACCCAAAGAGCCATACGATGCTCTAAGTTTCAACATATCAAATCCTTTATCTCTCAAGTTTTCAAAAAAGTTCTCCTGAGCAATATTCCATCCGGCCGAAAAAGAGGGAAAGTATCCCCAACGTTGATTCGAAGGAAAACGGGAAGCAGCATCCGTACGGAAGTTTGCTTCCAATAGATAGCGGTCATTCCATGAGTAATTAATACGAGCAAATATACCGAGAGTAGCCCAATCGCCTTTACTATTGTAACCAATAAGATTACTTTCACCAGAAGTTGACGGAAGAAATGGAGTATCATCAAGAATAACTCCCGTGCTTCCCACGGCTACTTTGTTAGTTTTATAGTATTCAAGTTGTGTACCCAGCAACACTTTAAAATAATGTTTACCAAACTTTTTCTCATAATCCGTTCTGGCATTTGCATTATAATAAGTTATATGCGTATTCTGCTCCTCATACCAACGGTCTCCAGCAGCCGGTTGTATATCAAAACCACCATCTTTGACCTTATAGTCTCCACTACTAAGTCCCTTGAAAACAGGTATATATCTTTCCTCTCCGTTAGGTAATACTTCTTGTAATTGTTTAATCTGACGAGTATAAGTAGGCGTTTCAATACGGTTAGAAAAGTCAACGTATATTTTCCAGTCCTTTACCGGTTCAATAGTTAACTTAAACTGGTTGTAGAATAATTGATTATTAGAAACCTGCTGCCCTCCATCACGCAACGCCGGAACAAAAGAATATGCATTATAATCACCGTTTGGCATAGTTAGCGGAGTTGTAGGAAACAGTTTACTTAGATTTCTAAAAAACAAATCATTCATAGCAGAAGGTTTGTCAGTAGTTTCAGACGTCAAACGTGTATTCCATGCAAATGAAATTTTATCATTGATTGTGAAGTTAAAGTTACCATTCACAGAAAGTGTATTATACTCATCTTTCATATAGTTATATAAACCGTTTTGTTGGTAATATCGTCCCGAAACATAGTATGTCAACTTATCATTGCCACCACTTAAATTCACATTATGTTCCTGAGAGTAAGATATTTTTTTCAGGTAAACATCATACCAATTTGTATTGGCCCATGTTCCACTTTCCCATTCCCAATCATCCATAATCGTTTCACCACGAGGTCCTGTACCCCATTCTATATGTTTATCATTACCATCTTTATCATACATCTTTTGTCCTTGCTGATAAGCTAAAATCTTGTCCAGCATACCCTGTCCAAAAAGAGCACCGCCACCAGCATTCTGATTAGCATCGTTAGAAACCAATGCGTGTGTATATGAATCGACCATATGAGGAGTATTCAACGGATTTTGCATACGGATATTTCCGCTATAAGTGACAGCAAGCCCTTTCTTACCTTTCTTTGTAGTAACCAAAAGTACACCGAACGGAGCACGTGAACCATAAATAGAAGCAGCGGCTGCATCTTTCAACACTGAAATATTCTCAATATCATTCGGATTTACCAGAGACAAATCACCTTCAATACCATCAATCAACACCAAAGGGTCTCCTTTGGACGATGTCCCTACTGTACCCGTACCACGAATATTTATATTCATTTTTTGTCCGGGGGCTCCTCCATTATCATTCGTAATACTCAAACCTGCTACAGCTCCTTGCAAGCCAGAGACGACATTGGTTATCGGGCGTGCATCCAGTACTTTTACATCAACACTTTTCACTGCACCTGTCAGATTCTCTTTCTTCTGCGTACCGAATCCAACTATAACCACTTCATCAATCATCTTTGAGTCTTCAACCAATTTAATACGCAAACTGTTTTTATCTCCTACTGATACTTCTTGTTGGGCATATCCGATAAAAGAAAAAATAAGATTGGATTTTCTACTTGGTACTTTAATCGTAAAATTACCATCTATATCAGTTATTGTACCTGTTGTACCATCCTTTAGAGTAACATTTACACCCGGAAGCCCCATATTCTCACTGTCGACTACTATCCCTGTGATTTTTAATTCTTGTGCAAAAACTGTTGTTGCACAAAACATTAAGCAACACAAAAATAATTTAATAAATAGACTTTTCATTTTGACATAATATTAGATGATGTTTAATAATTTCCCTTCTGAAAAATGACATACTTCTTCACACAGGAAGAGTCACCTGTTGTAAAATAGATATAAGCGCGACGATCCTTAACACTCGTATTTACTTTTACGCTTGAAGTTGTAGTAGAATTACCTCCCCCAAAAGTAGGTTGCGGATTTGCGAGCCAGGTTATTGAACCTGTTGCTGCCCATGCTTTTTGCTTTGAGAGCTTCCAGCTTGCATTGGATGTAATATGGAATATAAAATCAAAAGCCTCTTTATCCAACACAATTGAATCTCCTGTTTTTTGAAGAATCTTTTTAGAACGAAGTAGGGTATCGACATCCAAATTAGTTCTGTCAAGAGGATAAGCTTTGAGAACGACACCTGACGCATCTTTGACTTCAATCTCCATGGTAATTTCTTTTTTAGAATTAGAGTCATCATCGCAAGCCCAGAAAAAAAGAAATAGCATTGCAAAAAATAGTGGAATAATAAATTTGTTCTTCATAATAATTAAAATTAAGTTCACTTCAAATTTAGGAACAAAAGTATGCAGACACTCTTCTTTCGACATCAGACAACGTCTAAAATATATCATAAATCATATATAATGCTCTAAAAGCTAAAAACAAACAATATAATAACAATACCTAACCACATGTTTTATCAGATTTAGCAAATTTCTGACTTCTTTGAGACAATAACGGAGTTCACCCCACGAAATGATTCGGATATTTGCATCCAGAAAAGACAATGATAAACTGTCTTTTTTATAAACCGATTTATTAACCATATTATTTTTTTATTATGAAGAAGATTACATTATTTTCAATGCTAATTTCATTAGCTATCACTAACGCTACATTTGCTCAAGAAAATGTAGACGTAACTCCTGCTAAATTTGTATTTGCTAATCAGGAAGTAGGACCTTTTGTATATGATGGAGTGGCAGAGGCAGAGTATACTACTAATGCAACAGCTAAAAATCCTGTTTATAAAAGTGATGCAGGTGGTTATACCTACCTGATGGGATGGGGAAAGTTTAATGTCAAAAACGGTATAGATCAAGGAAATACTCCTTATATGCGTACTATGAGTAACATTATAGACTTAGGAGGAGAAGTAGGTAAAGTACTGTGTTTTAAAGGGCATGCATGTACGGACGAAGTATTTAAATACGGTATTAAACCGAATGCAAGCCAACTTGTTGGTGATATAGAATGGCCAGCCATGGCACTCTTTTTAGGATATAAAATGAGTGGTGCTAATTATCAAAATAAAGAATATAAAGCACGTTTATCCATAACATGGAGAATTTGTCTCCCGGCAGACGATTATTCAGATGATTCTAAAGCATTTGCAATACGAATGAATGATTATAGTATCAATACCAAACCATTTAATAACTATGGTGACGAATTACTTGCTTATACCTATGAAACGGAAGATGCTGATACATGGTGTACACAAGAAGGGGATTTCACTTTCAATGGTGATGATGAACAAGTGCCCCTCCTCATCAAATTCTCATTCGATAAATTTGTAACTACGAGTGCTTTATTAATTAAAGAAATCAAAATAACAATCAACCCCACCGGAGAGCCCGTCACAGTAGCACACAAAACATTAACGATGAATCCAGCACCAACTGCTATTCAAAATCAAACAGTTTCTTCATACAATTATTCTGTAACTGGTAATAACCTATACATTGGTAATCTGTCTGGTGAAAAGATTACAGTATATAATACTTTAGGAGCAATGATTACTTCATTTACTGCTACGCAATCTACCGAAAATATCTTATTAAAAGATAACGGTATCTTTATCGTGCAAGTAGGTAATGAAAGATTTAAAGTATCTAAGTAAAAACTAAAATTAAAAGAAGTTCGTCAATTCTAAATTCCGGATTGGCGAACTTTTTTCATAATAAACTATATAAAAAAAAATGCTTATGAAACGACACATCTTGTTTTTCTTTCTATTATTAAGCGCCGTATCCTCTTTTGCACAAATAGAGAATTATGCGTTCAAATTTACGGATTCAGGAAGTATCAATTGCGGTTCTATCACTTCATTAAATAATAAAGATACATACACCCTTCAGTGTTGGATATCTCCTTCAGTATGGACACAAGGAGCCTGCATCTGGAAACGAGGTACTGAAACAGAGTTTATGGGATTGAAATTGGGAAATGAAGGAACCCTTATCTACAAGGCAGGAAATCAAGAATTGCCAATCACATCAGAAGCACTTAAAACTAATGTCTGGACTCAGATTACAATTATGCAATCACAGGAAGGGATCAATGTATGGATCAATAATATGAAAGTAATTTCCAATGCAACGGCTATGAACATTCCCGCCAGTGAAGCAGATGTAGAAATTGGGCACAATTATACAGGACGCATCGATGAAATACGTTTCTGGAATACCAATATTGATACCAACTATCTCTTATGGCAAAACACAGTGAATTCTTTCCATCCTAATTATCAAAATCTGGTAGCATATTATAAAGGAGATCAAAAAAACTGTATACAAAAACTATATGATTATACCAATGTCCATCATGGTAAACTAAATGCAGGAGTTACCCGGGAAAAGGTGACAGACAATCCATATTTTGAATACAAAATATTAACCGCATACACCAATATTACACGTTTTTTTGATCGTAATATCCAAAAAGAAAATTACCTGATGGCTAATGATATTATCATCTTAGGTATTGAAACAAACAACAAAGGAGAAGCCTGTTTATCTACCCCTAACAACCATGCAACAATTATCAATGGAACATATCTGAAAGATTTCAAGGAACACTCTGGTGTATTGTCTCTACAAGGAGAAGGTGCACAAATAAATGCTGGTCTAAGGGCCTTACACCCAGAAGACGGATGGTACAAAAAGAAAAATCAATATTCCCTCTTAACATGGATTTATCTTGAAAAATGGACCCAAGGTGCTTATTTATTCCGTAAAGAACGTTCTGCAACGGAAGGTTTTTCTGTACGCTTGGGAAATGAGGAGAAGCATGAGTTAATTGTCAGGTTGAACGGAACAGATTATATTTGGAAAGATTTAGGAACAACAAGTAAACCCTATCTCAAAACCGGCGAATGGATGCATATCGGTATAAGTACCTCAACTGCAAGTGCTACCAGTGCTGTTCCGGGAAGAGAAAAGCAATTATTCAGGGTAGGTTTTAATGGAAAATCTCGTTTTCCTGACGAAGGGCCATCAATAATTCTCGATTCTGATCTATCAATTTACAGCGATGTTCCCCTAATTATCGGAGAAAATTTAAATGCCAAACTAGATCAGACCACCGTATGGCATCGGGAATGCAGCTCTGATTATATGAAAAAAGAGATGGAAGAAGGAATGGCAATGCCTTCCATCGGAGGCTATATTGATGAAGTATATGCAGCCTGTGCCACGACCTACTATCAATATGATGATCCGGAATGGTTAGGATATGACTCCTTCTCAACGGACGAATTCATAAAAATTATGCGTTCCGCTTTCGAAGGAAGAACCGGCTATACCATGAGACTGGGTATCTCAGGACATGATAATTGGCAAAACACGTTAGGAGACGCTGCTAAACGTGAAAAAATGGCCAATCAGATAAAAGAGATAGTAGATGCCACCAAAGTAGATGGAGTAGAGACGGATATGGAATGGGCTTACTCTAATCCGGGAGTAACCAATTATTCTAATCTCATCGCTTTATTAAAAGAGAAAATGCCGGATAAAATTGTTTCATCTTCACCTCATGCCGTAGCTTATAACTTAAACCAAAATGCGATTGATGCTGCTAATAGATTCTCATTCCAGGTATATACCAACAGGCAGTTCTTCACAATGGATGGATTCAAAAGTGCATATAATGGTATTAAAAATAAATATCCTAAGAATAAAATTGTACTCTCTTATGGTGCAACTACTTCAACAGGAAGTGCCAGTGGAGTAGAAAATGGCTATAGAAGTGTCATCGGTTATGATCCCCGTCCGGACGTCACAAGTATAACAACTCCCGATGGAAATAATTATCTGGTATGTAGTGTCAACCAGGTAAAAGAACGAGCTCAATTTGTTATAGACAACAATTTGCCAGGACTAATGTACTGGGATATGGGGAATGACTTAGCGGCAACAGACGAATTATCACTATGTCGTGCCGTAAATTTTGTAATGGCATCCAATGTAGATTACCTCTATACAGATGAGAATATGCCAACTGGAGTAGAAGCAGTGCACCAAAGCAACAAACAGCACATTGTTTATCCTAATCCGGTAAATGATTACTTCACCTGTACATTGCCTAATGATGAACGAATTGTGAACTTGTCTATTTATACGCCCGAGGGAAAGCTCATCACGCAAAAATCATATTCGGAGGAAAACTCTGTAACGCAAAACTGCCAACAATTGGAACGCGGCATTTATATAATCTCGGTTTTGAATAGTAAGGGAAAAAGATATTCTCAGAACCTCATAAAGAGGTAGGATAACAACGTCTTTTTTCTAAATAGAATTAACAGTAGTCAAAGAAATAGTAATTCGGGTTATTACTGTTAATTCTTTTTTCATACATTTAAAACTCTATCAATATACAACTACCATGAAAAGAATCATCCTGTTACTTATGTATGCATTCATTGCAGGAAGAGTAATGAATGCCCAATCTTCACAGCCTCAATTACCCGATTTTATCCACACAACTTATTCAGTAGGAGGATCATTACATAACACAAAAGAAATAGAATGCTCAGATTATGATACATTTCAGTTTATTTACCTTATGGCTGCTCCACAATGGAATGAAATAGATTTCGATGTATCAATGGATAGCATATATCAACATGCTAACTTATTTGAGTATGAAAAAGCACCTTATGGGATGCCTCTTGTTCCTCAAATGATCAATACTGCTCATGAAAAAGGAACCAGAGTATTACTTTCTTTTGCAGGAGAAGGTTTTAATGCGATTGTTGAGAATACTTCCAGACGAAAAAAGTTTATCAATTATATGATACGGCTAATAGATAAATACAATTATGATGGAATTGAGATAGACTGGGAAACCGGAGTGGAATTAGGCTTGCATGCGATCTTTATACATGAAATTCGCACTGAACTAAACAAACTGTCAATCCTCAAAAATAAATACTATTACTTAACCACCGCCCTTCACTATTTCCAGCGATATGACCAAAAATTAGCAAATAAGGTCAGTAAAGATGTGGACTGGATTAATATTATGACTTATGATATGGGAGGAGGCATATGGGGAAACACTGCCACTCATAATACTCCGTTAGCAGAGATCAAAACATCATTAGAACATTGGAAAGTGTTCAGCCCGAAACAATTATGTATCGGACTCGCAAACTATGGTTTCCGATACAAAAACATTATGCCTGGGCAGAAGATAGAAGGTAAATTAAATCAGTATGGTCAATACTTCAGCTACAACGATTTTCTACCTCTTCTCAATCAAGGATGGAAAGAAGAATATGACAAGACCGAACAGGTATCCTATTACTTCTCTCCTGATCAAAAAGAATTCATCACAATGGAAAACCCGTCTACAATCTTAGAAAAGATTAAATGGATTACCCGACAAGGTTACAGAGGAGTATTCTGGTGGGAGTTTCACTACGATTTCATACTACCGGATGATTCTGCTACTAAGGGTAAACATCATTTAATCGATATCGTTTCCGGTTATCTCAAACGAAAATCATCCGTTCAATAATAACTTAACACGATAAATTATCTCTTCTCCTTTCCCTCCTGAGCATTCTGGCGAAATTGAGAAGGGGTAACCCCTTTTGCCTGTTTGAATACCGAACTGAAATAACGCTGATAACTGAAACCTGCTTGTTCGGAAATCTCTGTTATACTCAGATCGGTGTTCAGTAGCAAATCAATAGCTTTGTCTATCCTGAACTTGTTGATATAGTCATTCACCCCCATATCAGTTAATGCCCTTACTTTATTATACAAACTTGCCCGACTCATTGCCATATTATCAGTCAAGAACTTCACATCTAATTCCGGATTATCGATATTATCACAAATCAACTTATTCAATTTCAACAAGAATCGTTCATCTACGTTACTAATAGTACTCTCTTGGGCAGTTGGTAATAATAAACTGTCTCTATAACGCAGTTTTATCTTTTCCCGATTTTTAAGAATATTCTTCAATACGGTTACAAGTAGTTCTGTTTCAAATGGTTTTGGTAAGTATGCATCAGCACCCATCTTATATCCCAGCATATTACTTTCCGTATCATTTCGGGCAGTTAGTAAAACGATTGGTATATGACTAATATCCAAATCATTTTTAATTGTTTGGCACAATTCAAATCCATCCATTTTAGGCATCATGACGTCGCTAACAATAATATCCGGCATACGGTTTCTTATCACTTCCATTGCTTCACAACCATCCATTGCCGCATAAACATGTAGAAAATGTTCTTGCAGAATTTCCTGAAGAAACTTATTCATATCCAGATTATCTTCAACAATAAGCACGGAATATTTTTTTGCACCAGATGTCTCCGGTTCTGATTTTACAGGATCTTCCAAATGCAACAACTCATTCAGATAGGGTTTAGGTTGACAATTAATTACGGTTGTCATCCCCTGCAAACATGGCAAATCGAAATAAAATGTAGCTCCCGGAGCTTCACCGTTATCAAATGCACCAATTCTTCCCTTATGCATTTCTATTAATACTTTTGAATAAGAAAGTCCGATTCCGCTACCACTCCGCTCAAAATTCCCCCGGTAGAAACGGGTAAATAATTTATTTGAATCAACATCTTTCAAGCCAATACCCTGATCACTTACTGCGACTCTCACCATTTGTTCCTCACGTAAGAAACAAGTGGAAATAGTAACTAATGTATCCGGAACACTATATTTAAGAGCATTCATTAATAAATTAGACAAGACGATCTCACATTTCGTCCGGTCAAAAGATACTTCAGATATATCATTGTCAAAATGATAATCTATACGGATATTTTTTGCAGAAAACTCATTCAGGAAATCATTTCCAATATCATTGATCCATTGATTCAGATTATGAGATTCAAGTCGTAAAGAATCTTGTCCGACTTCCATCCTACGCACATCCAGAACCATATTAATCATCTCTTTCATTTGGCGGGCACATTTAAAAATCCCAAACAGTTCTCGCTTCAAATCGGGATTACCTATATTTTCTCGTTCTAAAATTCTTTTCAGAGGGGCATAGACCAATGTCAAAGGTGTCCGCAATTCATGACTCACATTGATAAGAAAGCGTATTTTCTCTTCATCAACTTCCTTTTCATGTTCTTTCATTTTCCATTTCAACTGGTTTTTATTTTTGCGGATAATCATATAAGCAATAAAAATGACTAAGAAAATACCACATAAAACACATCCGCCAATAAACCAGCCGGTTTTCCATATTGGTGGAATAACCGATATATGTAGTATGGACACCGGGGTACTCCAACTACCATTTTGAGAACTGCACGATACCATAATAGTATAGTCACCCGGCGATAGAGATACTAAGTTCAAAGAATGATTATAACTTTCAACATACTGATTATTAATTCCTATAATATTGTACTTAAATATTTTCTTTCTGAAAACATCTGTCTCCTTAGTATCCAGTTTTATTTCTATGGAGTTGGTATTCCAAGGTACAGTGATGGAATTTTCATCGCTTCTATTTACTTCACTCAAGCGGGATACTCCATTGACTACAACATCCACCAGTCTCACAACCGGAAGAACATCTGACTCAAAAACTATATCCTCATTAATACAAATCAGACCATTATTCCCTCCTAAATACAAAGTATTACTATCAGACTTATACAAAGTCATAGGAAACAGTTCATTAGGATAAGCACCATCAGATTCACCCAAAATAATAAACTTATTCTCAACCGGGAAATAACAAAACAGCATATTCTGTGCCCCCACCCAAAGACGCCCCCGATCATCATAACGCAAAGAAGAGACACTGTGAAATAAAGCTGTCTCTATTTTTTTCATCGTATGGTCTGAGAGATCAAACTGATACAGCCCCTCGTATGTACCTATCCAAATAATATCTTTCCCATTATAAGCTGCAGATACCAGATTTAAACTTCCATGATTATCATATACAACTTCTGATTTACCAGTATTACAGTCAAGCTTTAAAATATGATATTGTCCAAGGAGGTAAGCAATCGAATCACCGGTTGTTATCTTCTGAAGTAGTTTGCGATAGTAAATATCAACATTATCGGTAGTAGAAAAAGTTTTTGAAAGCTTATCATAAATATAAATATCCTTTCCTAATATCAGGATCTTATCCTGCATACATTGATCTAAATACACGGAACTTCCAGCAAGGCATTCTTCGGCATTTATAACTGGGTCAACAAGAAGAAACGGAGTTAACTGACTTGTCTTCTTATTAAATAAATAAAGTCCCTTTCCAAAGAGAGAAACAAGCAACTCATTTTGAGAATAACCAGTAATGGAAACAACCTTATTAGAATAAGTTCCCAGATGATGAGTAAACTTCCGCACATTGGGGTTATAAGAGTTAATCCCTCCCCCATCTGTACCAATCCATAATGTTTTATCAGTATCTTCAAATAAACTAACTACAACTTCATTACTCAAACCATAAGGTACATTTAACGGAACATTTTTATAAGTCCGGATAAAAACTTCCTTAATCCTTAATAAGCCTCCTCTGATACTTCCAGCCCAAAGAGTATTATCAGCATCATTGTATAAACATAAAATAGAGTTTTCCGGTAAAGAATAGGAATTACCTGGTTCCTCCCTTATAACCTCTATTTCTCCATTTTCCTGATTGTATATATTAATTCCACCACCATCTGTAGCTACCCAGATTTTTCCATCACGCTCAATTATATCTAAAATAATATCATTAGTTAACTTGGAGTTGTTTTGTTTTATATGGAGCACTTGTTGCCCTTCAAAGTTAAAGCAGAATAATCCTTGTTCATATGGTGACAACCAAAGTTGTCCACACTTATCAACATAAATAGCTGTTATATCTTTTTTCTTAATAAATGAAATTTCTTCCAGCATTTGCTTTTCTGTATCATAGACATAAATTCCATCATATCGGCTGGCAAGTATCAATTTATTATTCGTCCATCTCAAGATATGGTTATATTCTATTTGAGGTAGATTGTTTCGTAAAACAAGTTTTTCAAGTTGTTTTGTTTTATATCGATAAAAATATGACTCACCAAACCCTCCAAATATGATTCCGTCGGCATCACAATGAAAGGAATACACTGGAACAGATTTATTATCTAATAAAACCGGGATAAAATTATCATATTCTCTATCATAAATAACCAATCCTTTAGATGTTCCAATCCATATGTTATAACAGGCGTCCTCGGCAATAAAATTAATATAATTATCCGGCAAAGAATTAGCAGATCCCTGATGATAATAACTAATCAATTCATATTGAGTAAACTTATTGAGTCCATTTTTCGTACCGATCCAAATTGTACCATTATGATCATTCAATATACACAAAACCGTTGACTGTGACAATCCTTGTTCAGTAGATATCTGCTTAAAGCAGTAATCTTTAAAGTTACCTTGCGCTTTACAGAAATAGCAAAGCAACAATAAAATCAATGCCAGGATATATTTCATACGTCCAGTAATAACCATAAAAATCTAACAATTAAGTATATATAAAACCGGGAGTTATTTAGATGTCAAAGATACAGAAAATAAATATCATAAAAGCATCTTATAAAATCTAATATATATATTTAAATAATATCATATACTAAAATTTATCCGTAAATAGAGTCTGATCTCAATAAAGCAAATCATTCATCATTGGAAGTATAATATCAAACTAACTACAATATACGACCAAAAACATATAAAGGAGAAAAAGTGTACTTTCTCCTTTATATGTTCCAGCTATGAATCTATTTCATTATAAAAAAGTGACGATATACAATCTTACTGTTTAGGCCTCGGTAAACAATTAATTTATCAAATTAAGATAATAACCCCGTATATATCAAATACAAGTACATAAGAAATATAATACTACTAATAATATACATTCAAGTTCTTTATTATATAACTTTACTCTTTACAATAATTATAGACTTTCAAATTCTCTACCCGGCTCTTAAAATGTCCGGCTTCTTCCAACGGGAAAACCAACGTGCGGAAATACAACATAGAATCCTTCCCACAGCTAAAGTAACGCATCTTCGGCTCCAGCTGGTCAATCAATTTCCCATCTATCTTAAGAGTCGTTGTACGAGATGTGCCTTCTATCTGAACATTTATCTTTTCGCCCTCCCGAATCTTATATCTGAAAGTATCCAGGTAACCATCGCGTGCAAAACCCAAAAATCCATTGATCGGATCGGCCAGATAAAAAACTGCATCCGGCGAACGGAAAAGTACAGTACCCGATGCTTCTTTCTGACCTGTCAAATCAAAATTCACCGTGTAACCATATCCTATTTCCTGTATCTGATTCTTACTACCCGCCGGAACATCCGTTTTCCGGTAAACCAAAGAACCCGGTTTTCCTACCCTGCCCAACAGATTCACTCCCGGTGCTTCGCTCAATGCAGCACGAGTTTCATTAAAAGTGCTATAAGGTATAGTCGTGTTTTTGCCTGTCCACATTTTCACAGCCAAGGTCTGTAATGCCGGGAAGGTACGATAATGAATATCTTTCACCGTTATGCCATTACCTACAAGATCATTCCACAAAGCGAACATACCACCCAAGATAGACGGATGTCTCTCTTCAAATCTCTCATTTCGGCCTATTTTAGCCGGTGTCCACTCTTTGTATAACTTTTCTTCGTCCAGATAATCATGATAGTAAAAAGCACCCGGTACAATATAGACATCCCAATCGTACATGCTTACCAATTGGTATCCTTCCGCAATCATTTCCTGAGGATTGGCAAAACCAGGATTCCATAAACTCATGACCACCTGATCTGCCTTGACCGGAGTACTACCTTTTGCATGAGTCAATGCCCCCCATACACAAGCCTGCTTGCCATATTGCTCTACCAAACGAATATAGTGATCTGTAAACTCTCGAAACTTCTCAACCAATTCGGATGTTTCATTGGAATATTCATCCGTACCCACATGTACTCGTTTACCACAGAATACTGGCTCGTCACCCTCCAAATATTCTTTAAACAGGGTGTCTATAAACGGATAGGTCTCCGGTGAGAACAGATCCAGATGATCCATACCATACTTCTTACTTCCTATTTCGGGCTTATAACGTGAAAACGCCAAAGAATGTGCCGGGACATCGATCTCCGGAATAATTTCAATCCCCAGTGCCATTGCCTGTTTCTGCAAATCGATAAATTCTTTCTTGGTATAAAAACCGTCATAGGCCGTCAATCCGGGATACGTATCCGATTCCAACCGAAAAGCCGAATAAGCATTCGTAAAGTCATCATCGAAGAATTTTTTGTGTCCGTTATCATTCAAATGAATTTGCAGGGTATTCATCTTGTAGTAAGACATGATTTTAACCAAATCCTGTAAATAAGACAAAGGAATAAACTTACGTGCACAGTCTATCATGAACCCACGAAGGGGGTAGTCGGGATAATCCCGGATCTGCCCTTTAGGCAAACGATAATTATCATCTTGTTCTGTAATTTGTAACAAAGTACGGGTTCCCCAGTATATGCCTTCAGGCTGAGGAGCCGATAAAAGTACTTTATCGGTTATTTTAATAGAGTAACCCTCTTTTGCCAGTTGTTTATCCGGCTTCAATGTCAATGCAATATCACCGGCTTTTGCCCTATCGGCCACGATTTCCGGTCTCCACTGAAACATTCTGAAGCAATCGTCGGCCATCAGTCCGGCAATACGAAGTAACTCCGGTTGTCCGGCATCGTACACAATTCTTGTATGGCTCCCTAAAGTCATATATCCTCCGGATGCTTTCCATTCTTTCAACTCCGGAATTACAAAAGGTTTCTTCTCTCCAGGAGCGGCCATCAATGCAACACTCATTAAGGAACAAAGTAACAACAATGCCCCTCTTCTTTTATAGATAATACTCAATATAAAGTTTCTCATCCTACTATTTTTAATCATTAAACAAAAAGTAATATTCCTATTTAGTCAGAATACCAATCTCTCCGATAGTAACCAATTGTTTACCATCAATTTCCGTCAGTGGTTCCAGCTTTAAGAAACGGGCAGATTGCTTCTGCCAATGAACAAACTGAGGCAAAGGATTATGCATAATATTACTAAACTCTCCACTTACGTCGCACTTCGTCCATTGCTTTCCGTCTTGGCTCAGATATACATTATATGTATAAATGGTTCCGGACAAATCGTCTCCCAATACCGGAGCATATGAGAACCCGGTGATCTCTATCACTTTTCCACAATCAATAACCAGCGGTTCCTGCGTTTCACTTCTATAGAAAGTTTCCCGTTTTCCATCTACCGCTTTCGCCATTTCCGGATTATCCCCGATCATTCTCAATCCGTTTACATCCGAAAGATTCATGTTTGCCTTTTGTCCATCCAATGGACGGGCATAATAGACTCCCACATTTGACAAACAAAAATCATTACGCGAAGCGGTAACCGTCAATCTCAAACGGGTAGCATGTACATCCGCGAAACGGAGCAATCGTTTATATCCCACAGTTGTTCCTTCACCCAGCAATTTCCATTCTCCATTCTCTTCTGCCTCTACCTTAAAACCTTCTATGCGCTGTCCTCTGGCGATGTCTTCCTGTAACATCAATACATTTATACATGCATCCGGAGCTAATTCGTAAATCCGTTCGCTACCCGGTTTACCTTGCCACAATTGTTCCTTGTCCGCTATAAAGTTTTGTGCAAATGTTTCTGCCAGATAATCGGAAAGTTGTTTGATACGCTGGACATCCACTTCATGTAGCAAACCCCGTGTATCCGGAGGTATATTAAGTAACAATACAGAGTTATATCCCACAGATTGAAAATAAATATCCACTAATTTATCCAATGATTTCACCTGACTATCCTGTTCGGTATGATAGAACCATCCCGGACGAATAGATACATCTACTTCAGAAGGATACCAGAATAGTTCGGAAGCTTTGGCAACCAATGCACGACTTCCTAAGTCATCTGAATTGGCCATAATATCCAACTCTTGATTTACTTTCTCAGAACGGAGATATATACCCGGCACTAAAGCAGTTGCTCCCCATTCAGTCTCACGACCGAATCCTTTTTCATTTCCTACCCAACGTACATCATCGCCCATAATAGCCATCACAGCATGAGGTTGTAACCGGGTAATCGTCTGATAATATGCATCCCAATCATATTCTTGTTTCTTCCCATTCGGTCCCTCCGCACAAGCTCCGTCAAACCAGACTTCATGGATTTCTCCATAATTACTCAACAATTCTGTTAATTGCCGGATAAAGTATTCATTATATTTAGGAGAATCCCCATAACAATCGGCATGTCTGTCCCAAGGTGACAGGTAAACACCAAATTTCAGTCCATACTTGTCGCAAGCATTACGCAATTCACGCACCACATCTCCTTTTCCATCTCTCCAGGGAGAAGAAGCAACAGAGTATGTTGTAGTAGCCGTGGGCCACAAACAAAATCCATCATGATGTTTGGCTGTCAGAATAGCCATTTTAAAACCAGCATCTTTCAAAGCTTTCGCCCATTGTTCTGCGTTCAATTCTGTCGGATTGAATACCACAGGATCTTCTTTTCCATCTCCCCACTCACGACCGGTAAAGGTGTTCACTCCAAAATGCAGGAAGGCCGTCAGTTCCATCTGTTGCCATGCTAATTGTTGTGGAGAAGGGACAAGTCGGGAGGCCATATCCATCTTTTCTTCCGTTGTAGCTTTTTCAGGAAAAGTCACATGTTTCACATAATAAGTTTCTTTGGAGCCGCAGCCGGTTATAAGAAATACACATGCGGTCCATGCCAGCAACTGTTGTATAATCAATCTTTTTATCATACATTTATATTCTTAAAAAGAAGTGGTGGACAATATACGATTATCTCATCATTTACTGCCCACCACTTTCAAGATTTATTTATAAAGACCTATCGAAAGACTTTATCTAATCAATTAGGACCAGAAGAAAAAGACAAAGAAGGTATTTTAGAATCTGTCAGGGGCCAGATTCTAAAGCCTCTCTCTACTCTTAATAACCCGGATTCTGATTTCCTATATTAACATCGTCATTTGTACTCAATTCACCTTGAGGAATAGGAAGCAGTTGATTACGTACCAGATAAGTGTTCCAATCTTCCTGCCCATCATTCGGATACCAATACTCTCTCCAATCTGATTTATAGTTATTCGCTACACCATGCTCATAGCAAGCCTTGGTTATTTCATGGTTGTTGTTCCGTTCAAGGATTTTCTGTCTCCACGCGATACCACGACGACGCGTATCTGTAAATCCGTCATACTCAGCAGCCAATTCAAAAAGGCGTTCGTGGAATATTTTCTCCCGAATCTGTTCTGACGTCAGGAGGTTGTCCCAATCCTTCGGATATATGCTGACCTTACTTCCCGAATGACGGGCACGATATAACACCTTATTTACCAATGAGATTGCGGTACCTTTATTTCCCAATTCATTCTCTACATCGGCCATAAGCAACAGAAAGTCAGCATAACGATATACATACAAATTATTATTAGCATAACGTCCGGTGCAATCGGTAGTAAAATATTTATAAAAATAAGGCCAGTCATTAATATTCCAGTCAGCTGGCCCTTTCGTCTTTGCAAAATTAGCTTTCAAAGTAGAATCGAGTTCAGCAATTGCCGGATTACGAGGATCGGCATAGGGTCCGCCAATCCGATAATCAATAGAATCGATAACTGTAAATTTCTTTTCAACAATAGGCACTTTTATTTTTATAGGGCGACCTGCAATAATCGTATCTCTCATTTCCCAACCCACGGTATCTTTCACATTTTTCGTAACCAGCGGATAAGCAGAAGTATATTCCCCCGCAGGTACACCGTTTTCATATTTCTCGTAGAGAGAAGTAAATGTAATTTTCAGGCGTGGATCATCCTGGTAAGTACCATGTGCCCAATCATAAAATGACTTATTAGGTTGAGAACGTCCCCAAGTTTCACCCGGTGAACAGTTTTGCGGAGAAAAAGTCCAGTGCAATGAGTTGTAACCGACATTCTCAGAAGTATTACCGGTAGCATCAACTACAAAAACAAATTCTTTAGAGAAAGGTACTCGTTTACCTCCAAAAAGTGTTTTCATGCTTGCTTCCAGTTCAAATCCTCCCTTTTCAATCACCAGGTCGCCATACTCTTTTGCTTTTGTGAAATAGCTCTGGCTACTCTGCATTTCTGGCCAGGCGTTTTTCAATTCACCATTAGCCCATACATCTCCCTGCTCAGCAGCCCATGCATTACATCCCAATATCCAATACAATTTGGTAAGATATGCGTAAGCCGAATACTTACTGGGAGCTGTAGGAGTGCCACTGGCCAAACTACTCGTCTCACTTAAGTCAGCGGCAGCTTCCGTCCAGTCTGTTGCAATCTGATCAATCACTTGCTGGCGTGAAGCACGTGGAAGAGCAATGTTACTGCTGGTAGACGGTTCCAGACGCAAAGGTACCCCTCCGTAAAAAGCTAACAGATTATAGTAACAAACCGCTCGCATAAACTTTGCCTGTGCCACCATATTGGGTTTAGTTGTCCAGTTGCCGGACTCACTATCATTACAACTATTAATAAATATATTGCAATTGGTAATAGCCTTATACAAAGCTCCCCATACTAAATCATTAAACTCATTAGCCACCGGAATAAGGCCTGCTGTATATTGACAACGATTGTCCGAGGTTTTATAAGATGTCCAGCATAAACCGGAAGCTTCCGTATTGACTTCCGGTATCAACTGAGCAAACCCTCCTTGGGTAGCCATCGTACCATAGATGCCGTTTAATGCCAATTGTGCGGCAGACTCACTCTCATAAACCACTTTCGAGTTAAGCGTATATTTCGGATCTTCGTCCAAGCAGGAACTAAACAGACTTACAAAAAACAATATATATACTATACTATAAAACTTTCTCATAATCAGATCTTCTTTTTTAGAATGAAACATTAAGACCGAAGATAAACGAACGAGTATGAGGATAAGAGCTCAAGTCTATCCCCGGGCGTGTTCCGTCAAAGGCAAAAGTATTCACTTCAGGATCATAACCGGAATAATTGTTAATACAGAACAAATTCTTTGCCGATGCAAAAACCCCTATATTTGAGAAGCGGATTTTCTTAACCCAGTTTTTAGGCAAATCATACCCTAAAGTGATATCCGTGCAACGAAGGAAACTACCATCTTCTACATAGCTGTCAAATACAACTTGCGGAACAGTTGAGTTAGGCGATGTCGTAGTACGACTATAATTAGCTGCTCCGTTCCAGGGATTCTCTTCATGGTACATATTACGATAGGACTCGGCCAGAACCATACCGTTGGATTGAGAAGGGAAATTATAATAACGTGCATTAGCATTCAAAATATCATTACCATAGACCCCGTTAAATGCCAATGACAGTGTCAAAGATTTCCACGTAAAGCTGGTTTGGATTCCATACGTAAAGTCCGGATTCGGATTACCTATAATCGTTTTATCCTTTTCATCGATTTTTTTATCCCCATTGCGATCTACAAACTTTAAATTACCAGCTCCCAATGTACCTACCGAGTTGGTCACTTGTGACAGGTAGGGATCATTCTCCTGAATAATTCCGTCCGTCTGATAGCCATAAAATAATCCGGGCGCATGGTCTGCCACAAAAATATTGGCCTCATGGAAATGATTTCCCAAAGAAGCGCCCAGATAGGCCTTCCACATACGAGAACTACCATCATCATTTACCCCCCACTGCTCTTCAGGCAAACCAAAGTCGAGAATCTTCCCTCTGTTAAATGAAATATTTCCGGAAAGTGACCAAGTAAAGGTACGATTACGAATAATATCACCATTCAAAGAAACCTCAATACCTTTATTGCGAAGTTTACCTTGATTAACAGTCATACTTTTATATCCGGTAGAGGGTGGAAGATCTCGTTGAATCAAAAGATTACTGGTTGTTTTAGAATATACATCTACACTACCGCTGATCCGGCTATCCAAAAAAGCAAAATCCATACCGATATTATAAGAAGCGGTAGTTTCCCACTTCAGACCTTCATTAGCTAACTTGTTCACGATCAAACCGATCAGTTTCGTCCCGTCTCCTGAAGCCGATTGAGCCGGTTTGCCGTCATCACCCAAAGAAGCATAGGGAGCAAACGTACTATAAGAGCTAATAGACTGAGATCCGGTCTTACCATAACCGGCACGGATCTTCAATTGATTCAGCCAACTCACATCGTGCATGAATTTTTCCTGCTCCATACGCCACGCCACAGTAGCAGCAGGGAAATAGGCCCAACGGTTACCTTCTTTAAACTTACTGGAACCGTCGGCACGGATAGAAGCTGTCAGCAAATAGCGTCCGTTGAGAAAAGAAAGATTAGCGCGTCCCAGTGCAGACAGCAATTGGTAGTCATCCTGTAGCGGCTGTTTATATTCTTTATTACCAGCAAGATGTAATCCGTTAGAACGAAGGTCAAAAACGTTAAATTTATTACCTACCACTACTTTACTCAAAGAAGTATAAGCATCATATGTCACACCTGCTGTAGCATTGATAGAAACAATATCTTTCACTTCGTGATTAAACTGCAGCATATTCTCTACTGTATAGTTGCTTCGATCAAAGGAAGATTGGGTCACATATCCGTGCTGTATAGAACCTTCATACAAAGGCAGTCCATACCAGCGGTCACGATCTTGCAAGCTTATATTCCCCCCCGCACGTAAGTTGTAACTTAACCACTTAACGATGTTCCAGCTTAAGTCAATAGAACCACGGAATGTCTTCTCGGTTGTTTTATCATCAAATTCGTCTACCCAGGTCCACACGGTAGCACGAGAAGCTATATCTGTAATCTGATCCAGCTCCTCCTGTGATTTATTATATGGAGCTGAGGACAATGCAACGCCGGAAACAGCTCCTGTAGCACCACCTACGGAATTACCGCCAGCCATCATATCATTATCCTTAATAGACCCATTCAATGATATAGCCAGTTTTATTTTTTTAGATAAATCGGCATTTAAGTTTAAGCGGAAGTCTCCTTGTTTCAGACCGGTTCCTTGCACCAGCCCTTCAATATCCTTATAAGAGGCAGAGGCAAAATAGGTTACTTTATCGGTACCTCCATTCAAGGTTACTGCATAATTCTGCGAGAAGGAGGTACTATAAATTTCCTTTTGCCAGTCTATCTGCTGTAACCGGCTCCACGGTTCATTCAATTTAGAGTCTTCACCATTCTTACGCCACACATCATTATTTTCATCGATAAAATACTTATAATAATCATTCCACACTGTTTCACCGGTCACTTTATCAACCTTCCACAGTCCTTCATTAGGAGAAACACCTCCACGAATCAGCGAATAAACAGCATAATCATGCAGGTTCATCATTTCCAGCAAGTTACTGGCATCCGTTATTGTAAAATTGGCAGAGACATTCACCGACGTTTTTCCCGATTTACCCTTCTTTGTGGTAATCAGGATAACTCCATTTGCACCACGCGAACCATAAATAGCTGTTGCCGAAGCATCCTTCAACACCTCAATGCTCTCTATATCATTGGGATTCAAGGAGCTCAATGCATTGGTAGCAATGGCGATATTATCATCGCCGGTAGAAGCAAACTCACCCGTAGAAGCTTGGGGAATATTATCAATCACATACAAAGGCTGGTTATCGCCTCGTAAAGAGTTGGCACCACGAATCGTAACAGAGCTGGCTGCACCCGGAGCATCGACAGAAGTGCCTACACTCAAACCGGCTATTTTACCTTGTAACATATTGTCTATGGAAGCCACTTTACTGGCCTCATTTTCATTGGGACGGTAAGAACCGATAGCACCGGTCAGATCACTCTTCTTCATCTGTCCATATCCCACCACCACTACTTCGTCCAGCATTTCGGAATCTTCTTTCAGAATTATATCGAACACTGTTTTTTTACCTACTTTAATAGTCTGTGTCTGATATCCTATAAAGCGGAACTCCAAAGTTGACTTGTCTGACGGAACCGAGATACTAAAATTACCATCAATATCCGTCACAGTACCATTAGCAGTCTCTTTAACTAACACACTTGCACCCGGTATTCCATACCCATCCTCTCCCTTGACGGTTCCTTTGATCATGATCTGAGCAAAAGAAACAGTAGAAAAGAGCAATACACATAGTAATGTTACTACACGCAGTTGTCTATTTTTCATAAGTATTCTATTTAATTATTTATATAGCTTGATTGATTCACTCTTATTCCCGTCATTCACGCAAATCAAATAAACTCCCTTTGGCAGTTCGCCCCATTCAATAGTGGTTTCTTTCTGCTTCAATATTTCTTGCCGACATAAAACACCACTGTCATTATAAATACTGCATACGGCATGTGATATTCCATCGGCAAGTACAACGACAAAACCCATATCATCACCCGAACGCATAATGCTACACAAACTTGAAGTGCTATTTTTAAGTTGCTGAATGCCCACTACCGGCCCTGTCTTCACCTGAGTTATCAAAGTATCTACGTTAGAAGCGATAATGTCATTCTGTGCCCGTATTAAGCTCTTATAATCACTCACACGCAGGTCATTGGCCATATCAAAATACATCGTGCCCAAACACCTATTATCGAGAATAAAGTTCTGTTTGCGTTTCACCTGATTCACGCCATTGAAATAATATCTGTCCATCCATATATTCAGGTCAGGATCATAATTATCGTCATTCATACCTAACTTCTCAAAAAGATCCTTGTATCCGGCTTCTGAGCCGTCCACCAACAAAACACCATAGGAAAGCACTAATTTATCTTTCGGGTATCCGTAATCGATAAAATGTTTATAAGCAGCTTCATAATAATCCCACGTATACGTACTGGTTTGAGGACCATATAACTGCATTGTAAAATAATCAATTCCCGGATCGGTTAACAGGCTCTTATCCAAAGTATATGAATAATCGTGTTGGGAAACAGAGAATATTTTGTCATCCTCTCCTGCCATCACCTCATCTATCAGCCTACGGATCACTGGATTCAAGATATTATAATAATGCCATTCAAGATCGACATCAATACCATCAAAATAAGGTAGTAATTTCTTTGCATCGGCAATCAAACGGTCTACATTTTCTTTCTTATTCAGTACGCCGCTCCACTTATCACCCTCGGGATAGATAAGTCCCATCCGTATCTTCATACCACGATGGTTGGCGTAATAATCTTTCATGAAATCAATCATCCCCGTAAAGCTTTGCGAGTCTTTTCCGATATGATCCGGATCATCGCCCTTCCAATAAGCATTCAGGAAGATATTGTTCCACTCACCTACATTCAATTTATAAGGATTAGTAGCATCATTCTCCACACTACCAGCACGGCCAGAGCCCCACACCATCCATTCATCCATTTTGCCGTCAAGGTTTTTACCCAATACAACCGGCGTTCCTTCCAGTGCAGGTATAGCGGAAATATTCATGCCATTTCCACTCAGTTTAACACCGCTTAAACCATTAAAAATAGTGTAATCAACTCCGATTTGAATAAGATTGAATGAGAGGCGCGTATTAGTAATATCCGCCACAACACTTGGAGAAAAATACACAGATAAATAATGCCATTTCCCTATCTCGACTTTATTACTCAAGGTTCCGACAGTTCCATTAAGATCTACTACAATATCTTTCGTTGCTTCATTGCCCAGCCGTACTTCAATACATTCAGTGTCAGACTTACGCTTGGAAAACAACAAAGCCCCTTCTGTCCAATTATCAATATAAATCCAACCTTCCAGTGTACCTACGCCTACAAGTTCGCGTCCAAATCCAGTTCCCGAACTATAAAACAAATCCCCATCCGCAGCTGTCATTCCGGCACCAGCTCCTTGAAAATCCATTATACCCTTTCGTCCTTCAAACTCTTCCAGATATCCTACATTGACCGCTTCTGCAGAATTATCCGCATATTCTGTTTTTAAAGAACCGTCTTTCTGAACCTTTGCGGTCAGTATGATCAAATCATTTGTCATAAGAAACATATCACGATCAATATTGGGGCGGTCTATGAAACGAATAAGATTAGTATAACCGGTAGATACACGATAACGGAATTCGGCATTATCAGTAACCGGTACTCTACTTACAGAATGAAATGTTCCATGATATGCCAGTTTGTAATCCACCAGATTTTCACACAAATCCTGATCACCTTTCCAATAAGCAACCAGTGATTCATAATTAGGATTGAACTTATTCAATGTATTCCGCCAATAGAGTTCTTTCTGTCCCAACGCTTTGTTCCAGATACGAATTTCATCCAATTCTCCCTTAAATCCTTTTCCTATAAAACCAGCTCGTTCGGAAGCAACCGTTAAGGTGGCGGGCAATGTTCCCGATATGGCATCCGAATAATCTACATTATTAATATATACTTTAACCATTCCGCTGGCCACACAAACAGAAACTTGTGCCCACTGACCTAAAGAGAAAGTATAACTATTTAACGTTACACTTTGTTTGCCCGAAGTCACAACCAGTTTTCCAGCTGCATCAAGATGTAAGGAGAGATTATCCTGATAAAACAGTTGTGCGTTGGCCGACAAAGCTTCAGGTTTAATCCATGCCTGAAAAGTTACTTCAGAGCTATTATTTAATTCTTTGATAACGGAGGTTTCCACATAGCCAGTACCTTCAGCATTTTTTAATGCATAATTTACAGTCTGAGCCGAAACGGTCAATGCTGATACACCACACAGCAGACCTACGAAAAAAGAAAGAGATTTCTTCATGCTTGACTAATATATAAAGATGAGTTAAAGATTAACAAAAGAAAGAGGTATTTATCGAGTTAAGAAAGTCAGGAGCATTCTTCACTGAGATACTCCCACTTTCTTTTCAAAAGAGTATGTATATTTTTTAATACACAACTATCACTTCAATTAATAAATCACTTTACGAGTCATATCACCGGTTTTCACAATATAAGCACCTCTTTCGTTTACAGGAATAGTAGTCACAGTAGCATTAAGAAATACCTTTTCAATCAATTGTCCGGCAACAGTGTACACTTCAATCGGAGCAGTAGCATCTATTACAGATATGCCATTATCGTTTGCAAAAACAATCACGTTATCTTCATATTTAGTATATGAAATACCTGTCGGAGCGTCGGTCCAGTCAACAGCATCTATCTTTAATTGTCCCCCCAAAGTAGCCTCCGTAATCCTTTCTATTTTCAAATCATCAAACATCAGGATAGATTGGTTAGCAATTGTTCCACCAAGTCCTAATTTAATTAAAAGAGGAGTAAAATCATAGTCAGCAGCTGAATTCGAAGTGATTTCTACTTCAAACTGATAATTTGTCCAATAGCTATTAAAATCTTTTATTGCAGATAAATGGAAATTACCATCAGTATTTGTACCACCTAAAAATGGTTTATTATCCCACCAAGAAGTTCCAAAATAACAATTAATATCTACTGTGTTAGTAATATCTTCATTTAAAACAACACGCATAGGGATAGATATCCTATACATTCCTATAGGCAGATCTTTTTGAGAAACGACATATACATTAGGGGCACTCATGCTTTCAGCATTCTTTACAGCGCGAGCGTCTGTTGCAGTAGATGCATTCCCCTGATAAATCATAATATTACCTAATTTTCCACCATCTACAATTTGGAACGCATGATAAAAAGCTTCCAGATTAGCTTTCTGATCGGCAGTCATATCTTTATAAGCAATATCTCCTGCTCCTGTCCAATTAGCAACAGAGAAGCCGCCTTCTAGATTATCCGCCCACCGAAATCCTTTACCAAGAGCGTCATCTCCTTTAAAGTTTCCTCCTATAGCTGATGACTCTCTAATAAATAAACCATCAGCGCTGCCCTTCGCCAATTTGTCAAACGACCAATTTTTAGGACTAACATCGACCTGTGCCATTACACCTGTTGCTACAAATAAACCTGCAGCCACCATAAGTAATACTTTTTTCATAATACATTAATTTTTATGTTAAACAATAAATATAAGTAAGCAATAAATCTGCTATCTTTAAACTTTTATTCCACTCTCCTTTTAATAAGAGAAAGAAATTTTATACCTCCGGCAGTAAACGATAGATAAAAGGAAGAAAAGACCATTTCATAATGTACATCTTCTTATAGATCAAGTTTACCAAAGGATGCGATTGCTTTAAATAAGATTCTTTAATTAATCGCATTGCAAATGTATGCGCTTTATATTATCTTCATGTTTTAAATAGCTCAAACTTTTTTTCAAATTTGTCCAATACAAACAATTCCGGACGATTTGAAACATTATGGGACAAATTAGAACATTATGCGAATCAGCAGTTGGTTATTGAGTTCAAAGCTGATCAAGTAATGAATCAGTTCACCATAGAGGGCACAGAGTTTTAGATTTTTATTGAAACGCAGGAACCATCGCTTGGCGTACCTCACCGTGCGGGAAGCACTCAAAGCAGTTTCTAAACAGATAATCATTTTAAAGATATTTTAATTGTATCTTTCAATAGAGGTTTTTCTTTGCAAATGATATAATCACTCGGGAGAATTGTTATCTCCTTTTTCGTCTCTTTAAGAAAAGAAATATCAAATGATACGAAAACAATCTCATCGGCTTCGATTTGATATATATTCTGCTCAATTTGTTTAGTTCTCCGACTAGTCTGCTTCTTACTACGATGCATAAATCGAACATTATTTACAATAAAACCATCGTTTTTTAGAATTTTAAAAGAATCCGTATGCAGTACACCATTACTTGTATTAAAATTATATTTCAAAAATATAGTATATTGACTTGGATTTTTCATCTGATAGCCTAAAGCTACCAAACTAAATTCGCCACATTCTGAATTCAATTTTAATGAATCAATTCCGTTAATTTTTATAGGAGTAGCTAAATCTCCATGATAAAACACATCCATACAAGAATAACAAAATATCATTACTAAAATAAAAACTATTTTTTTTATCATCTTCAATCTGCTTTTAATTACCACCAATATTTTGTATCCGCTTGTGTTTCAAAGAAATTTTGTATACCAATAAGGGTTCCATGTCCAACAACAGAATTTAGTCCATGCATAAAATAATTCAAAAGAAAAGCATCTCCCATAGAACGGGATTGCCATAAATGGTGGAGTTCATGTGAATACAAATTATTTAAATTCGAGTTACCAATAATAGCATGAGCACCAAATCCAGTATCCCAAATCTTGGGTGAATAAAAGTGATCAACGCCTCCACCACTATAATTTAATGACAAGTTCTTCCAGTCAAAACTAGCATTTCCACCAAATGCCAAATTTATCAACCCAAAAGCATTTGTTGCAATATTCCCTATATTATTCTGCCATTGCAATAACTTTTGTCCTTTCCCTATAGTCAAGTTAACAGGTCCAACTCCTAAAGAGACTTTTGAAAAAGGATTATCCCCTTGTGCCCAGTTTTTACCTATCGAACGTCCCACTGTCCCTATCATCTCATAACCTAATTTCCCCGACAACTGCCCAATATTTGATGTAGAGCCAAAACCTTTTACCATTCCCAAGCCTCCGGTAACAGTCCAAGCGCCAGAAGCCATACCTACGAGACCGGACTTCCACGCTCCGTCCCAACCACCACCTGAAAGGGCATTTATTCCAATATTTATTGAGCCACTATTCAACATCGTACTAACCAAACCTGCCGTCTTTGTTGGAACACTCACACCAGCTGCCATTGTTGTCATACCTGTAGCACCTATCGCTGCCGAAAAACCATATCCAAGTGTAGCACCAATCACGCCACCAGCTATAGCACCTTTCCAACAATCCGGTTTCCAATTCCAAAATGCAGCCGTATGAGACTGAATAGATGCTCCTACATAAGCCCCTACCACTGCACCTATTATCACCGGAACAAACCACGCAATCTCTCCCGTTTGGTCCCTATACATCAATGGATTATTCAAGCAATAGCTATAACGATTAAAACTTTGGCTATTTTCCGGCATCTGCACATATGGATCCGGGCTCAAAAAACGACCTAATAATGGATCGTATAAACGAGCGTTCATATTTATCAATCCGAATATAGATAAATGCTCATGCCCAGTGTAACCACGATTTAGAAATAATGATGGCTCACTTCCGGGAGCATATACAGATTGAGTTTCAGGATTACATAAACGCCCCCAAGCATCATAACTCAATTCTTGCACCACATTTCCAGAAGAATTTGTTATGTGCGTAATACTTCCCAAATAATCACGACAAATATAGTAAATATTCCAAGAACCATTCTCCTTTACATAAACCGCTGGAGCGGAATATGCATCCCCACCGATATACAATAAACTTTTGGAGTCATCTTTTTCATAACAACCTCCTAAATAATAGCGATATTGTTGGTTAATGCGACTCGGGGCTATTGTCATTTTTACACGATTTCCATTTGCCTTATAAACAAATGTAGCCGTAGTATTATTCTCAGTAATTGTTACCGGTCGTCTAAAAGAATTATAAATAACATTTTGGTTACTTTTTGGAACTAAATAACCGGTATAAGAAACGAACTCGGTGATAGCATATGGCTTTGAAGTATTCGTATATTTTAGGTCACCAATTCCCACTATTTTGATTACATTACCTTTCGAATCATAATGATTCTGCATATTTTCAAAATCAACCAAACGGTTCAAATTATCATAGTCAAAATGCTCTGTTTTATTACGAATTGCGTCTGTACGAGTAAATAAATAACCATACCGCGCATTAAACAAATATTTTGAATGCCGTATAGAGCCCACTTGACGTTCTGTAGGAAACCCGTAATTGTCATATTTATAAGTACGAGTTAATGGCCCGGTTGAAACAATTGTAGGTTTTCCCAACTCATTTTCACTTGCTAATTTCCATATCGAAGTTGTACCCAATTTTATTTCTGTCAGATAACCATTCATATAAATACGATTTTCCTCCATTACAGAACTATCATCAGACGTTTCATAGATGATTTTTGAGAGGTTATCATCAGTATTATAGGTATAAGTACGTTTCAACCAAACACTATCCGGAGCATATTCTATCTCAGTAGCAATTCGCCCAAATTTATCATAAGTATAATACTTTGATGTCCCATTAGTCGAAATCTCCTTTTCCAGGAATTTCGTTATAACATTATATTTACATATAGTTTCAAATTCGGGACGTTTTACTCTTAAAATGCGTCCATCCAATGTAGAACTAGATAATTTTGTTTTACCATTAGCATCCGTCTCTCTTATATCTCTTTGATTACCACTAACGTTTTCTGAGTAACTTTGCGTACCTGCACTCGGGTCTATAAGTTTGGTCCGCCGCCCATAGGTATCATACTCAAAAGAAGTAACAACATCTCCCGGAGCTATTATTTTCTTAGGTTGCCTATCCGGCCGATATTCATAGGTAATTGTCCCTCCCAGATCGGAAACGGCTGTCAATAATCCACTCTTATCGTAAGTTCGGGTAGTAGCCATTCCCCTTGTATCAGTAGTAATCACTTGATTCCCTGAATAATCGGTAGTACTTATTCCACCAGAAGCTTCTGTTACGGATATCGTACGGTCATAATTATCATAACTATAAGTAGTCCATAGTGAGGGTTGAACTTTAAATGGTTGAGAAACCCTTTTCACACGTCCATATTCATCATATTCGGTAGCCGTATATTGCCAGCTTCCATCAAACCGCTGGTTCCCACTCCATACTTCCCGGTTCAAAGCATCATAATACGTCTCCTTTTTAGGTTGTCCAACTGTTATTTCTGTCACAGAGTATATTCCCATTGAAGGGCTCCATGAATAAGTTACATCCTTTTTTATATCATAACGTGTCGCGGAACTACGATTAAATAACCGAACCTGTGATAAATGGGTTGCACTATAGCTATAATGAAAAATATTAGATAGAAAATCTGTCATGGAACTAACTCTTCCCCACTCATCATAATCATAGCGAGTAGTCCGTCCTAACATATCAGTCTCCGTCTCAATATCTCGATTCAGATAATACGTATACGTACTTCCTTGAAACGCCGTACTTGTATATGGTGCACTCATCTCTGTAAGTACATTATTATACTCATTATAGGTCCACCGTATCTCTTCTGTCTTATTACCGTTCGTTTTAGTAATCTTACTCTCAGGTAGCACAGTACCTGATTTATAAATAATTTCTTCCGATTGAGTCCAGGAAGTTCCATCACGGTTATCCGTTACAGTCTTTAAAAGAGGAAGTCCAATCCAATAGTGTTCGGTTGTGACCAGATTCTGATAAGTTTGTACTACATTCGTTTGTATTACATTTGAAGTCTGTACATCCGTATAAGCAGTTACTTCGGATACAGGATTACTATATCCATCGTAGCTGTATGTTTTTGTAACAGTCGTATTTTTCAGTAAGTTTTTAACAGAAACCCTAACCGGTCTGACTGTAGCTTTTTTATTAGCGGTAACTCCCACATAATAGACATTATTAGTTTCTACTGTAGGGGTAATCTCTCTTACCGGTACTCCGAACCTCAAAGGATCATACGTTTGGGAAGAAACTACTCGGTTACGTAATTTATCATACGCTTCCATATTTTTCATTCCGGTAAAACCTAATCCCTGACGATGAAAAATAGCCTCTTTATAAGTGTACGACAGATTACTTATCAATGAACCGTTGAGTAAGGTTTCCCGCGAAGCTGTTACCCACAAAGGACCGTTGAAATCAGTATATGGGAAAGTCGCTTCCGTACCTTTTACATAAAACCCAAAAGGGCTTCCGTATTCACGTCCATTCAAACGCTGATAATAGTTACGATGTACCACCCCGAAACTATTAACCATACCCGTCAGTAAATATTGTTTCGCCCCATTAATCATACTATTTACTTTCACCAACCTCGGCCCTTTCACAGCTAATAAAAAATTATAATAATTGGACGTAGCAACAGAAGAGGGCACAATATAACTATCCTTGGGAATACCCACAAAAGTAAGTCCGATTGAAAAGGAACCATTTTTATTAAGCCAGGCATCTACACTTGCAGCCGTATTGGCCGATTCATGCCTTATCAAATCGACCAAGCCGTCAGCATCCACATCTTGTAATGCATAGTGCTCATCTGTCCGGTATTCCATAAGTTCTTGTTGGGTTTTAACCAAACCACTACCGGTAGAAAGATAAGTATCCCATACTGTCCCATTATGATAGGGTATCGTTGTCGCCACTCGATAAGCAGCACCATGTTTAGGACATTCACCATTAACGAGAGGCTTTCTGCAATTGACGCATTCATTGACATATCCTATGGGATAATGGCACTGCGGACATACATCACTATTCGGATAATGCCAAAGGCATGCCGGGCAGTATTCGGAAGTTTTTGTCAAAACATCCAGATTTCCCCACTCATCATAGGATTTAACCGGAGTAACAACAAAATCCACTTTGCCATCCCCATTCACATCGCCAAGCATTAAGTTTCTATTTCGTAATTTATTAATATTCAAATCCGGATATGTGAATAGTTTATTCAATGAATAGGCTCCATTGGTTATTTTAAAACTATAAACATCCATTCCACTTTCATGCAAATGGCAGAGATCGGTTTTTCCGTCTCCATCCACATCCATTGGAATAACCATATCCTTTTTAACATTAAAATTAAAAACATGAGCATTGAAAAGGGTTCGTCGACCGGATAAATCAAATAGCATGCACTTTGAATCCAACTCTTTCTCGAGGGGATGGTACATAGACACTGCCAACACTTCAATTTTCCCGTCCCCATTATAATCACCCGGCAGATAGGTTTTAGGCCAAAAACTCTTATTATTTATATGCGTTACAGCATCGCTGGTAAATGTAAAAGTAGACTCCAGACTCATGGAATTTTTTAAATCCGGCTTATAGGTTTTTATCGTAACCACATCCCGGTCGTCAACCAAAGTGTTGTTAATCTTCAAGATTTCATCGCCGGATTTTCCATCCACATCTGCCGACAATAACGCCTGAAAACCATCCTCAGCCAAAAGCTTGGTAGGCGAAGGAGCAACACTACCCAGATTTTGGTAAACCAACAATTCCTGCTCCGGAGCAAATTCAGAAAAATAGTAATATACAGAATGTTGAAAAGTACTGCTCGGCTTATAATAAGAAGAACAAGGGCTCTTATCCGGATAGACTATTAAGGCGTCGTCATCGGAACCGTAATCAAATTTTCCTTTATTTACTATTACTGATACGGATTCATCATAATGCATCATTAATCCGACTTCCTGCTTCTGAAGCTTTTCCGTTGTATTATCACTATATCCATAGTAGAACTTCAATGGATTCAGATGCCCTCTTCCAATCCCAGTCAATAATGACACTCTATCCGTCTGATAAGTAAAAGAATATTCATCAACAAAATCTCCCTTATCCCAGCATTTTATTTTATCGAGCAAACGTGACAACTTAAACTCCATACCATTCTGATAACCGGATATAATATCAGCACGTGATTTATAAATAAAATCCATCTCTGTGATAGACATATCAAATGAAGAATGGATTCCGGAATAGATTTTCGTTATATAGCTATGATTGTCAATCGTTTCATATTCGTAGGTATTATAATTTCCCAAAGCATCTTCAAATCGTGTAATAGGAAAAGATATATTATTGGTATTGCTATACATGGCTTTACTCCCATCCGGATATTCTACGGTAAAAGAGTTTATAGTATTTCCGGACACATCGGCCTTTATACGCATATTTCCACGTTCCGGCTCATAAGTATTTACCTGCCCTGCCACCGGAAGTAATCTCATGCCATCCAAAACAAATGCATCATTTGTATTAAATGTCATAAGTTCAGTCACTCCATCATAATAAATGCTCTTATCAATCCGGGTAATAGATGATAAGCCATTAATACTCCAACCATATCCCAATACATTATTTCCTCCCTGACTATTGTAAGCTATGGAAATTTCCGGATTAAAGCCATTCCGTATAGGAGTAATTTCAATAGGAACATTGTAAGTAATAGCTCCTGTAGACGCTACTTCAGAAGTAAAAGGTATCTCACCTACCGTATATTTAGTATCGACAGTTACAGAAGTAGGAATATGAGCATGCGTTTCCTCCGCCAATAAAGGGGTAACCATTTCAGTTTTGAAGGTATTATTTGCATCTGTATTCCGGACCGGATGTTCAATGCGAATAATAGAATCCGGAACAATAGAACTGAGGCTATCTACAGTAATTCGCCAATGTTTAGACTGTGAACCGATACTATAAGTCTGAGCATTTATATGAGAAACGAAACAAAAACTTAGAATCCCAAAGACGTAACAAGGGTATAAAAATGTATTTTTCACTTTCATAATATTGAGATATTAAAGGCTATTCTTTGATAATTTTCCACGCAGACTGCATCTGTCCGAAAACCAGCTTCATGATATATACACCCGGAATGAATTCCCGCATAGAGATCACTGTTTCCGTTGTACGAACTGTTTCTTTCAACAACAGTTTCCCCTGCATATCATAAAGTTGTAATGTGCCGACACCCGGTTCCGGTAATCCGGACAAGCTAACAGTTAAATCTATTATTACAGGAGTTGGATAAACACGAATATTCTCTCTGGATAGTTTATTTTCCCAAGTATCATTCTCTAAAGAATCATTTTCGATAAAAGGAGAAAAAGATCGGGAAGTTACCAAAAGACGAGAAACCCGGTTACCGGCACTGTCATAAGAATACTGTAACTGCACAGTTTGTGCAGAAACATTTGTTCCAACAGCAATAGTTGCTGAAAATAACAAGAAAAGGAAAAAAGTTTTCATAGCATGTAGTATTAATAATGTTAACTCAAAAAGGTATTATCTAATTAAGGTTCTTTATGTTGGGCAATAATACGAAATCAAAAATATTCCGATGTTTCAAATCATTCAACTTTTTTCTAAAATCATTCTTTAAAGGATATTCAGGACAATCTCGGGCATATTTAAACAATTTGAAACATCAAAATAAAAATAAATATGATTCAATAGGAGTATAATATTCTATTTCCAGAGTAATATACGGAATTAAAAATCGATATTCACAAAATACTCATATTTCCAAGGATTCGGCAAACCGATGCAGTAGAATGTAGAACGGTAGTTTACTCCGATTCCGAAAAGCTTGCAGAAATTTCCATAAATATGAAGTAGAGTACCGATTGCATATTTTTTATAACTTAGTTCCTATATGAGAAAAAGATTCCTCAAAAACGACATGGCATATTTTCGGTTCATAAATCACTAATAACCAATACTTTTAAAAAAAATATTTATAAATATTATAAAAGTGTACACTTAAGCATGTGTTAATGGCGCTTCTATTAGATGCTAAAAGTATACACTTATACATACTAAGATTGGTTTCTTTGCCAATTTAGTTGAAAGATTTATTCTTGTACGGTTCTGAGTATTGTACGATAGAAATATACAGTACATGCCTACTTACAATTTGACAAAGTGACATTCCTGATCCTCTGGAAT
>ERZ1108168.148-NODE-148-length-69564-cov-13.537384_pt1 | contig 69564 bp, 44 predicted proteins | sample MGYA00403704_ERZ1108168 | MGnify/ENA primary metagenome ERZ1108168 (study PRJEB35170, sample SAMEA104062421) | human gut metagenome | biome: human gut; feature: human-associated habitat; material: faeces | place: Denmark | collected 2012-06-12 ...
CCGCACTGATGAACAGTTCCGTTACCGTATCGTAATACCGCGCTCTTAAGTACTGCGTTTCATCACTGTTGTGTGCTTCTGAACGATACCCATATTCGTCGCTGCTGCTGACAAACGGATTGTATTTCTTATCTCTCCTTCCATAATCGCTGTAGCTGTATGTCGACAGCACTTGGTTCGATCCGCTTAACAGCATTGTAACGCTTCCTTGGCCATCGTACAAATAGAAATCGTCATTGGTGCACAATCTCTCATTGCCATACCAATACTTCGTCTTTGCACTGTCCTGCGTCTTCACTAAGACGACTGGATACTCGGCCAGCTCGTCGTTGAGATACTGAATCGTCGTCGTGTTCCCGCTAACCGCTCGTATTGCTTCCAGATTCGCGTTCTGGTGCGTTTCTGCGGCTTCTGGCGGGGTTTGCTTCAGCTGGGCGATCAAGGTGTCGATACTGTCGGAAATCGCCTGAGGCGAGGTCACAGGCACGGTATTCGTCCGGTCGGCGATCTGTTGGATCCGATTGCCTGCTCCGTCATACGCATACGTCGTTACCGTTCCGTCGAAGTCCTTCACTTTCACCAGCTGATTCAGCTTGTTGTACGTGTATTCCTTCACCTTGTTGTCATCCCGGCCTTCCCGAATCCGGTTGCCGTTGGCGTCATAGGCATAGGTGAAGTGATAAGTACCATCATAATAGGTCTTGATCCGGTTGAAGTCGTCATAGGTTGCGCGGTAGGTGACCTGCCCTTCCGTCACTTCCGTCTTATTGCCGGTCAGTGTGATCACGGTTTCCGTTGTCGTCTTCGTTGATCCTTGCGTCTTCACCGTTTTGATCAGTTCGTCGTTTTCATTGGTCAGCTTGATAGGAGCTTTGCTCATGGCGATCAAACACGAATGCTGAGGGTCACAAAGATAGGTATTATAGAATTATGCATGGGATTATCACAATATAAGAGCGTAAAACAGCGTAAAATCTAACCTATTCAACTACCTAGCATCACTACTGTAACATTCCGTAATCACCAGCATTCTATTTTTAAACACTCTTTAAGTAGATGCACTAAGAGAAAATAATATGAACATAAACAAAAAGGAATTACTGATATGATTGTTTCATAACGAATTCAGATGTTGCATACGCCAATGAATTCTGCCAATAAAAAGAAATATTTATCGCAAACAATTGATTAGGTGAAAGTAATTTTTAGTATCACCTAATGCTGATCGGGATACTCTAAACCAATACCTTAAACATTTAGTGGAATAGATGGCATAAGAAGAGCCTTGTCTATATGTGGGCGACTTAAAGGATGGTTATCCAAGTCATAAAGTTTATAGGGAATCTGTAAAAAATCATTGCTCAAAAGAACACAGCTGTTGAACCTCAATACTAGATTCAACAGCTGTTATTTTATGACTGTTATTAACTTGCTTTTGGTCTGGAAACAAGTGTCTCTTCTGCCCTTTAAACGGCTGGTGCAATCTGCAAGTGACTCGGCAGTTCCCTGCTTTTCCCGATGGCGGATGTTTTGATCCTCAATACGCCATTCAACTGAGAATCATCTCTTAGCAAAATTGAGCGATTGTTCACAATTATGTTAACTATACAAAGTAATTTTATGAAATGTTCAATACCACCTCCAATACTTAGCACCTTGGGCAACTATTAATCTGTCTATCCATTTTTCAAAGTTGCCTTTGATATTTACCCATTCTTCAACTTGTTCTCCTTGTTCCCCATCTATTATATAATCATTACTCCCGTTCTTGCTCTTATTAAGATCAAAAGCTAAAATATCACAATCACCTAGCCATGTAGCAAATACAAGCCATTCTGGTCTTAACTCATACCCCCAATCTTTTACATGATTAGAAATATCTATTATTTCATCTAACCCATAAAGTTTACACCCCCATTGCCCATATTGTATGTCCTTAAAAAGTATTGCTCCATTGGATATTTTAAGAAATTTTTTAAAACCTGATGGCAGGATTATATTGTGTTGTATTTCAAATTTTTTAATTTCAAGATCATTAGCAGGTTCTCTCCATTCAAATCCCATTTCTCCAGTAAAACCGCTTTCGTTTTGTACAAATAAAGTATTATTAGCAGTCAATCTTTTTTTCAAACTCTCAATTGATTTCATAAATAATTCCTCCTCGTTTTTTAATATCCTTGCCACCATGAGTTAAGCTGTGTTTGATGAATTTTTCTTTCAACTGGTACAAGATTTTCAAAATCATTGGTTCCTCCATATTCACGAGGTAAAATATGATGTATATCATATTTATCCCAACCACCCTCTGGTGTTTGATAGCCTCTATCATACCATTCTTTTATAAACTCACTACGAGTTGCATTATTCCATTCAACTCGTTGATCCTTAGGAACAATTTCTAATTCGCCTTCAGGCATCGGAATATTCTTCCCAGTTCTAGGATCTTTTACTTCTGGATAAGAAACACCTTTAGAGTTTAACTGCTTTAAACCTTCTTGAGAATCTGATTCCCCCTTTTCTTTCTCGCCATTTGTTCCCGACGATCCGCCACCATTAACAATCGCTGACTGGGTGATTCCTAAGGCTTCACTGATCGCTGGATTCGAGGCTGCTGCGCCCTCCAAGGTTAATGTATAGCCAATAAGCTGTCCACCATTGACTGCCGCACTTCCATCCGGCTGCATTGTCATTCCTGTTGAACTACCACCGCTGATGTTTCCCTGAGCTCCAAGTGCTCCGATCGTGGTAACTGCCGATAGACCGATCATCTTAAGATCTTGTACGCCTTTTTCTTTATCTCCGCTCTCATATTCATAGATAGCATAGACTGTCGCTCCACCATAAGCGGCCACTGCAGTATGTCCAAGAACTGCTGCCAATGCAGGTAAGGTTCCAAACGAAGCTGCTGTCAAATACAGCGCTGCCGCTCCACCTCCTATTATCACCAGATTTTCCACCGGATGATCCAAGAAGCTTTGAATCGTATTCTTCGTCACCCTCGTGGCTGCATCCCAAGCTTCCCCAGCTTTTTCGCCAACCCATTGAATTCCCTGGCTCACTTTTTCCTTTTGTTCACTGCACCAGCCGCTAACTCGATTCGCTATCGATCCAATTTTATCGGTTACATCCTTAAAGTTAATGCCCTTAAAACTATTCAAGTTGACTTGTACACTTCGTCTTGCTTCTTCTTTCTTTGCATATTCCGATGTAATTTTTTTCATCGTGCTTGTCAGAACTCCGTGCTGCTCTTCTATTCGCTGTTTTAATAGTTCAGCAGCTTTTTTCGCATCTTCCTGACTCTTTCGCGTTGTGTTTTTTCCAGAAGAAGTATTCTTTGAAGAACTGTTGGAATTATTCTGATATACTGTCGAATTCGAATAATTCGTGTTATTCGACGGATACTGGATCGCCTTATCATATTGCTTATAGATCGGCGGCGCTGTTCTCGCATCCGTTGGGTTCATTGGATTTGATGGCTGACTCTTCGGCGTACTCTTCTTTGTATTGGAGGAACTTGGCGTACTTTTCTTGCTTGGGGTTGTCTTTTTCGGGGTAAAGGCATTCTTTACCGTATTCACAACCTTGTTCACTGTATTGGTGATTGCTCCCCAAATACTCCACATTCCCCTTGGATCAAAGTACTTGTTCGGATTGTTTCGGCCATAGTTGTACCGGTTCTGGCTTAACGGATCCTGCCAATCCCCACGATAGCCATCCGCACTGATGAACAGTTCCGTTACCGTATCGTAATACCGCGCTCTTAAGTACTGCGTTTCATCACTGTTGTGTGCTTCTGAACGATACCCATATTCGTCGCTGCTGCTGACAAACGGATTGTATTTCTTATCTCTCCTTCCATAATCGCTGTAGCTGTATGTCGACAGCACTTGGTTCGATCCGCTTAACAGCATTGTAACGCTTCCTTGACCATCGTACAAATAGAAATCGTCATTCGTACACAGCCGTTCATTGCCATACCAATACTTCGTCTTTGCACTGTCCTGCGTCTTCACCAAGACGACTGGATACTCGGCCAGCTCATCATTCAAATACGTGATTGTGGTCGTATTGCCGGTAGCGGCTCGGGTTACTGCTGAAATCTCTGTCTGATGCGTTTCTGTAGCTTCTGACGGTGTTTCTTTCAGCTGTTGGATCAAGGTGTCTATGCTGTCTGTAATCGCTGCCGGCGAGCTCGTATAGACCGTATTCGTCCGATCCACTGTCTGCTGGATGCGGTTGCCTGCTCCATCATACGCATAGGTTGTCACAGTTCCGTCAAAATCCTTCACTCGAATCAGCTGATTGAGATTGTTATACGTATATTCTCTGACCGCATTGTCATCCCGGCCTTCACGGATCCGGTTGCCGCGCTGATCATAGCTGTAAGTGAAGTGCGACGTTCCATCATAGTAAGTCTTGATTCGATTGAAGTCGTCATAGGTTGCCCGATAGGTCACCTGCCCCTCTGTCACTTCCGTCTTGTTGCCAGTCAGGGTGATGACAGTCTGGGTTGTCGTTGTTGCGGAACCTTGGGTCTTCACCGTCTTGATTAATTCATCATTTTCATTGTAGCTGTAATCCTTCACCGTTGTTGTTCCGTTGAGCACTTCGGTTTGCTTGCTGACACTGTTAACTGCGTTATACACATACGTATAAGAGCTTAATGTTCTACTTCCCAGCTTGGTCAGCTGGGTTAACAGATTACCGTTGTTGTCATAACTCTTGGTAATCACGACATTGTTACACATTGATTCCTTGATCAATCGACCTAAGGCGTCATATTCATAATTGGAATAGTGAGAAGCATTGACCGTCTTCATCATGCGTCCGGACAAATCGTATTGATAGGTGATGGACGTATTATCTGGATAAATGATCTTGGTACGGTTGCCATAGGCGTCATATTGATACTGAATCGTCTGGTTATCCCGGACCACCTTGATCGTATTCCCTGCGGCATCATAGGTATACTGGGTAGAGCCATGATCGTCCGTCATCGAAGCCACGCGATCCAAAGCGTCATACGTGAAGGTGGCGTCCGGTTTGGAAAGCAGGTTCTGATTGGCATCATAGGTATAAGTGATGAGGGTTCCGTCTTTCTGCTTTAACGTTGTCAGATTCCCATTGAGATCATACGTGTACTCTTCCGACTTTTTATCCTCATCCGTCGCCTTGATCAGTTCGCCTGCGGTATTGTAGACATACAGTACTTCAACCTGATCATAGTATCGGCGGATAACCTTGCCCATTTTATTCAAGGTATAATTGAGCTTAAAACCGCGGGCATCCTGAACCGAAGTCATGTTTCCGGCTGCATCGTAGGTATAGGTGACAAGATGATTGAGCGGATCTTTTTCCTGAATCAGATTATAAACTTCATCATAGACCTTTTCATACCGGTTGCCGTTGGCGTCCACCGTGGCCGTTTCATAACCGGAAGCATTGTATTCCGTCGTTGTCGTATGATTCAGAGCGTCTGTCGTCTTGATCCGCTGCTGATTCAAATCGTACTCATACAGCGTGGTATTCCCAGTTGGATCTGTTTCACTGAGCACCTGGTTAAAGGCGTTATACGTCCGCGTTGTTGTTTTGGCGTTGTTGACCTTTTCCACCAGGACATTCTGAGCAGCGTCATAGATGTAGCTGGTGGTGATGCCTGCCTCATCTGTCTGCGTGAGCATCCGGTCTTCCGCATCATAAGTATACGTCTGCGTCTGATTCAATGCGTTCTTCCGCAAAATGACGCGGCCGCTCTTATCATACTGCCAGCTTGTCTTATGCCGCAAAGCGTCATAGGTTTCGATTTTATTGCCGATTGAATCGTAAACGTTCTCTTCAATTAAAACATCATTCTGCCATGTTTTTAACAATTGATTATAAGCGTTGTAGCTGTATTTCAGAACAGCGCCGTTCGTTTTGGTTTCACTGATCTTCTGATTTTTTGCGTTGTAAACCACGGTTTCAATTCCACCGTCAGGATAGGTCGTTTTCTTGACATTTCCGAAAACGTCGTATTCATAAGCCGTAACACCGCCAATTTTTGAGGTTTCCTTTACGCATTGATTCAGTGCATTGTACTGCCGCTGAAGCGTATTGCCCTTCGCATCTTTTGTGATTGTCAGATTATCATGGTCATCATAGGTATACTCTGTGGCATAGCCCATCGGATCCACCGTCTTGGAAATCAGATCGGCTGGGTTATACACCGTCTGCGTGATGCCGCCTAAACCGTCGGTTTCCTTGATCAGACGGCCGTCGGCATCGTAGGCCCATTGATGAATGGTCTGATTGTCAACTTTTTCTGCCGTCTTTTGATTCACCGCATTATAAACAGACGCTGTTGTATGGCCATTGGCCGTTACCGACAGAAGGTTGTTTTCACTATCATAAACTGAAGTTGTCGTGTTGCCGTTGCGGTCTGTCAGTTGCGTTAAGTTCCCGCGCAGATCGTACGCGTAAGTAAGCTTACTGCCATTGATCGTCTCGGTGATGACGCGGTTTAAGGCATCATAGGCATAAGCCTTAGTATTCTGTAAACTGTCGGTCTGAACAGTCACATTGCCGGATGCATCATAGGTATATTGAGTCGTCACTCCGTGATCCGTCTTCTTTGTGATCTGACCTAAGCTATTAATTGTATAGGTTGTCGTGCTGCCATAGGCATCCGTTTCACTGATAACCTGATCATAAACATCATAGGTATAGGTCTTTTGGATTTCACCGTTGACCTTAACCTGAGTCAGCCGGTGCAGATTGTCCAGAATGTTTTCTGTAACCAATCCAGTCGGCTCAGTAGTCTTAACCAGCTGATCGTAGGCATCATAGGCAAAAGTTGTCGTCAATCCCAGAATCGTCTGTGAAGTCAGATTGCCGTACTGATCATAAACATAACTTTCGATGACTTTCCCATTGCGTGTTTTCTGCGTCAGGCGGCCATGGATATCATACTGAAAGCCGGTCTTGTTGCCTAACGGAGTCGCGATTAAAGTCGTCCGTCCGCGGCTGTCTGTCGTTGTTGTTGTACGGTTGTTCAGCGCATCCTTTTGTTCAATGACCTGATGATTGCCATTGTAGACAAACGTTGTAGTGTGTCCGTTGGTATCCGTTGCTGTAAGGATATTCCCCTGGTGATCATAGGTCCACGTGCGGACTTTCTGATCTGCGCTGGTTTCACTGATGACCCGTCCCATCGCATCATAGGCATACAGCGTTTCCTGACCTAAGGCATCTGTCATTTTCGTTTTCAGACCCTTGTCATAGGCATACGACGTCGTATGACCTAACGGATCTTTTATGCTGATCAAGTTGCCCATCGCATCATAGGTTTTTTCCGTCACGCGAATCGTATCGCCGCTGGTCAGCGTCTGTTTGACTTCATGGCCAAGGGCATCATAAGCGTAGACCGTTGTCTGCCGTGCTGTTTCTACGCTGATTCTCTGTCCTTTTGCATCATAAGTATAAGCCGTAACATTTCCGGCTTTGTCCGTTGTGGTTAAAACGCGGCCTAAGGCATCATAAGTGGACTGCGTTTCCAAGCCGTCAAAATCCTGGGTTTTAATCACATTCCCCAAAGCATCATAAGTCAGTGTCTTGGTTTGATTGTGAGCGTTGGTTTCCGTAGCCACCCCAAACTGATTATAAGTATAGGTGGTGGTCAGTCCGTTGACCGTCTCAGAAAGGGTTCTTCCGCGGCTGTCTACCGTGCGGGAAGTCACAGCTCCGTCAGGATAAGTTGTTTTGATTAAATTCTGATTTTTATCATACGTATAAACTGTCACATTCCCCAGCGGATCCGTCATTTTTACAACGTTTCCGTACAAGTCGTATTCATAGGATGTCACATTGCCGTTAAAATCGCTTTCTGTCAGCTTATTGCCGGTCGCATCATAGGTCATTGACTGCGTTCCGCCGTCCGGATTGATAATCTGAACGATTTCATTGCGGGCATTCAGCACATGCGTTGTGGTCCGGTTATCCTGATCTGTCGTTGTCAGCAAATAGCCCGCATCATTGTACGTGAAGGTTGAGAAAGTTCCGTCAGGATAAGTGACTTTGCTTACCCGGCCCTGATCGTTGTATTGATAGCTGACTGTGTGATTCAATGGATCAGTTTCGCTGATCAGCTGCTGCTGATCATTGTAAGCATAGGTTGTAGTATGACCTAAAGCATCAGTATAACTAGTCTTATTGTTGGATGCGTCATACGTCCAAGCTTCACTCTGGCCCGCTGTATTGCTGAGGGTCAGCAGGTTATTACTGGCATCATAGGTGCGGGTTTCCTTGAAGCCATCGCTGCGCGTCGCGGTCAGCTGATTGCCTCGCTCGTCATAGGTATAGGCCCAATGAATGCCGTTTTCCAGCGTTTCTTCCGTTAACAGTCCCTTGACAAAAGTCTTTAAAACCTGCCGGCTGTCCGCGTATTCGACCTTGGTCGTCTGTCCGTTGGCATCAAACCAGGTAACTTCTACATTGCCCTTGGCATCGGTGGTCTTTGTTCGGCCTTCAAGATATTCCAAGGTCATGACATTGCCCTGACCATCCACCTGCTTGGTAACGCGATGCTGATCATCATAAGTATTGGTAACGACGAGAGCTTCATTTTGATTGGTCCATGAAATCATGTTGTGAGCTTCATCGTAGGCATACCGGATGACAGCACCGGTCTGATCGGTAAACGATACCAGATTCAGGTTGTCATCATAAGTATAGCTGACATGATCATTTTCCCCTAACTGAATCTGATCGACAAGATGATCCCCATTGTAATGGAACGTCATCGTTTTTCCATCTTTCAGCGTAATCGTATTCGGCAAACCCTGGTTGTAGGTATACGTTGTACTGCGGCCTTGTTTGTCAACAGTCCGACTCAGCAACCCTGACGAATCGTAAATCCAGATTGAATCCTGATTGGATAAGATGAAGTGATCGGTATCCCACCTCAGCTGATAAACGGCCGTCAGCGTATTGGTATAAGTTCCGTCATTCTGCTTGGCAAAGTAATATTTTGTTCCATCTTCAAGAATGACGGTCGCTCCGGCATCATCACTGGCGATGCGGGAGAAGCCGCTGAAGGCCCAACCCATACCAAAAATACTGTAAACCTGGGCAGCACTGCTGTTGTAAGCGCGGGAGAAGGTAAAGTTATCCTCCAGCACATTCATCGCGAAATCCTGACTTTCCAGAATGAAATTGCCGGTATTCAGATTGATTGGCTCAAAGCCGAATTCACATTGCAGATCACGGCCGCGCAAAGCGGCGTCCACCTGCTTTTTCTGGTCTGTTGATAAATCCTCTTCCACATAATCGACATCCTTGTTCTTCTGCGGTTCGCGAATGAACAGGATATTCCCCTGAGTAATCAATTCATCCTGAAGATTGTTATCAGCCATGAGTGTTTCTTTTGAAATTCCGTAGAACGAAGCAATCGAACTGACTAAATCGAAGCCCTTCACCTCATAGGTGCGGAAATAGGTTTCCTTGACAGCACTCTTCGCTGTACCTTTGACCGACTGAAACTGCACAGTATAGAGTTTTCCTGGCTCAAAGCTGTCAAAAAACTTCCCGGTCTGATAATTGCTGACTTTCGTTTCATTATAGCTCTGAGCTTTTTCAATTTCCGGATAGTCCGGATAACAATAGAAGTTGTCGATCGCTTCCATCGTTTCAGTAAATTTCACGGTCTCGCCGTCTTTAATCGTAACCGTTGTCTGGGCATGATAAGGAGCCGCCCCGTCAAAACCAACGGCGACCAGATAGGCCAGTCCTTCCTTGAAATCGTACTTAACAAACGGCCGGACATTCCAGGTAAACTGATTGACATCCGTCATTGTCACATCCGGACTGTCATAATACTCCGCTTCAACATACGGTGTATTCTCCCCGGTACCTGTAATGTAATAATATTCGGAAGCATACATTTCCAGATAGCTGGATTCCGGATCCTCCAGGGTCAACAGCACGCCGTTATTCGGCTTGTTGTTTTCTGCTACGTCTTTCACATAAGGCGTGATATCGAGCGAATGCATCCAGCAGCCTTCCCATGTCCAATCACCGGTAAAGCATTCAAAATTCGACGGCATGTTTAAATAGGTTGCTTTGGAAATGTCATAGGTTCCCGGAATACTGCAGGCCAGCAGTTTATTTTCGGTTCCCGGTTTGGTCTTTCCCTGAATGATATTCAGCGTTGCATTTTTGATGTATTTGCCTTTTAAGACTTCATTCATGCGGTCATTGTTGATCTTATAGAAACTGAAAGAATGTGAATACCGCGGATGATTGCCGACGAACAAAAAAGCGTCATCATAGTTTTTCAAAACCCAGCCATCCGCTTCCATATTCGGATTGCCTAAGGTTTTCGTCGGCCGGCTTTGCGAAACGCTGACGTCGGTTCCATTATGGGCATAGCCAAAATAGTTTGGATCCATGACAATCGGATAGACTCGTTCCTCGCTCATCAGCCAGCTTTCATCTACGATGTAATGAACTAGTCCGTCTTCCAGGACGACGGTGATTTCAGCGTCGCTGCCCGCGGCGTCTTTCGCTTTGGGAGCGCGGATCAGCATGGATAGCTGTTCGTTCTGATCCACCACGACCAAACCATGTTCATCCCCCTGCATGACCGTGCCGTTTTCCACACTGATCTGACTAGTAAAGATATTGGATTCCGGCTTTTCATAGAGTACGAGTTCTTCTTCCACCCAAGCCGGCATCACGGTATAGCGCAGATTGATTTGATTCTCCATTGGATAAATCAGCTGCGCACCCTCAGCCGTGGGTTCGCCAATTTGCTTCAGCTGAGGGATAACAGTCACACGGACTTCGTCTTTTTCCAGAACGATGCCGGTTTTGGAATCCGCCGGATAGTAGCTGCGGACTACATTGGTTCCATTCTGAACAAAATAACCGGTGCTGTCTTCACTGAGCAGGTTGACGGCCGGAGTCAGCTGCGTGTCAATCGGCGCAAAACCATCTGCAGTCTTATAATTGCGGATGACGCCCATGACCATTTTCTTCAGATTCTGGTCTTCTTTACTGGTATAAATCACCGTGCGTTCATCCACAATTTCCGGATCCGCATACTCGCTTTGCTCGGCCTCGCTGATATTGGTATCCGTCTGTGTAAATTCCAGCGGCGCTGCAGACTCTGTTGTTTCGCCCGCGGTTGGTGTCGGCATCAGCGTCGGCTGAGGTGTTTGTACAGGAATCTGCGTTGGTTCTGCCGAGGGTTCAGCCGTTGGCTGCACAGTCGGCTCCTCCGTTATTTCCGGTGTTTCAGCCGGCTTGGGTTCGGCTGTTGCATCAACACTCGGCGTGGGCTGGAGTTCTTCGCCCTCTGTTGGCTCACTCCCATTTTCTGATTCTTCCGAATCTTTGTTGTTGACGGGATCATTTTCAGTAATATCAACGTTGTAGTAAGGTCCTGTCTGATTGTATTTTTCAATGATTCTGCGCTCATTGACTGCCCGGATCATATCCGTGTTCTGTATCAGCATACAGAAACTGAACAGACAGATCATAAGCTTTTTAATTCCACCGCTGAACGATTTCATTTAATTTTTCCCCATTCTTTCCTGCTTCAGATTTTAGTTTTTCCAGTTCATCAATCGCTTTTTCTGTGTCTTGATGTTGTAAGGCCTCAGCGATCACACAGACTTGCTTTCCCATTGTTTCATAGGCCTGTGCTAAGCCTGCGACTTCCTCGTCGCTGCCGTGGTAAGTCTCCTCTGGTTCACTCCATTGCTCGCCGATTGCACTAAGCTGTGCCAGCCAGTCCGGCGACTGCGGCTGACCATTTTCAAATAAGGCGGTCAGCTCAGCCTGGCTTTTCTGCAGCGTCTGCAGATATTGCTGCTCCGCGCTCATTTGCGTTTTTGACTGGCAGCCGGCAAGCAGACAGAGTATCAAAATCAGAAGTAATCCTCGTTTTCCCTGCATATCGGTCTCCTTTTGGGCATAATAAAAGCGCCTATGAGAAAATCATAGGCAGAAAGAGAAATGAATTGTTCTGACCTTCAGTGAATGAGAGCGGACTTTTGCGCATCTGCACCGATGATCAATTCCCTGTTCTTTCCCCTGTTGTTGAAAATTCCCTGATTAGTCTTCTTCCGGCTGATACCAGCCCCATTGTGAAATTGTCAGCTTGCTGATGGCTGCCATTGCTAAAACGAGCATCGCCGCAGTTTTCCAGAAACGCTGTCTCATGCTTTTCTCCCCTTTCTTTCCATTTGATAATTTTATTATAGAAAATTTTACGGAAATGTCTTTAGTTTGGGAACCAATAGGCAGTTTTTGGGAGCGAATAGACATATTTCGACAAATTTAAGGCTTAGCAGAAAAAAAGACAGTTTCACTGCACTGTCTTCTGAGCCAAAGCTAAAGATATGGCGCTGGCAGTTAGGGAGCAGGCAATAATCCGCCCCATTCCCTGATTGATTGCCAGCAGTTCAATCACTGAGAAAATACCGCAGATACTGGTTAATATCCGACTTAACCGTCGGGCTCGCTGACGATCCTGCTCGGTTTTGCGGCGTTTGTAGCGCATGTCAGGAGCCCATCTCCAAATGATGCCCAGGGATAAGAGATCAAGCAGGACATAAATTCCAGGATTAGGGATGAACTGTGTGAGGGCAATGCATCCGAAACAAACGCTGTGGGTCACAAGCAGACAATGGGAAAAGCGGTGCAGATGGATTCCACCGGTAAAGGAACGGACTGCCACCAGACTGAGCATAAAAACCAACATTTCCTGAACACAGTTAAAGACCAAGGCAATACCGGTCATGCACAGGATCAGAATTCCTTGAATTAATAAATTCTCGATGCCAAAGCGCAGATCATTCTCATTCACGGGTTCGTTCAGCTGTCCGTTGAGCCAGCGGCTCAGCTTTAAAGAAAAATTACGCATGTTTTTCCTCCTTCGGCAGTAAAATCCGGACTTCAAAACGGTCTGAAGCCAAGTGAAAATCAAGCTCGCCTTCAGCCTGCTTCACAATCGTGCGGATACTCTCAATTCCATAACCATGTTCTTCCCAATCTGACTTTGAACTTCGTTTTAGATTGATGCGTAGATTCGGCTTAACCGAATTGATCAACGTCAGATAAATTGTCGTTTCATCTTCTTTAAGATAGAGTTTAATTTCTTTCTGCTGTGACAGCTTTGCGGCTTCCACAGCATTGCTCAGCAGATTGGAAATTAAAATACAGGTATCGACTTCCTTTAACGGCCATTGTAAGCGGCCGGTTTCCAGATGAAACTGAAGATGGGGCTCACTCTCTATCGTTCGATTTAAGAGACTGTCAATGATTGGATCTCCGGTGTGTTCCTTCCTTGAGATATCCTCTACCGTTTTCATAGTTGATCGAATGTATTCAAGAGCTTCCAGGCTGCGTTCCTGTGATAAATATAATTCAAGCAGCCCCAGCAAATGTTTCAGATCATGACGCTGCTTACGGTACTTCTCCTGATTTTCCAAGGTCTCCGCAAGCCAAACTGCTTTCAGCGTATTGCAATTATGTTCAATCTCAAGCCGTTTCTTACTTTCCCGCATTTGACGATATTGCAAAAACACCCAATTCATCAGCACAAAGAATCCAAATAAAGCTGCACTGAGCGCGGCCGAGAGAATCCGAATCCGCCGGTCATTGAAGGTGCAGCAGATCAGATAATTAAAGAACACGCAGAGAAACAATAAAAGACAGCTAAACCGAAACATCCAGCTTAAATTTTCATATCGGAGCAATTCCGGTTTCTTCTTCATCAGGACAATCGGCGTCAAAATCGCCAGTTTATTAAAATAACCACCCAGCGTTCGCAGCCAGTTCTCCTGCATCAAGACTTCGATCGGGATTTTGGCACCCAGCGTTAAAACCTGAAACGAAATCACTGAGAGGATTCCTTCTGCGATGTAAAACAACAAAACTAAAATTCCCAGGTTCATGGTTTTCCCTGTGAAGACTAAGCGAATCATGATCATCATATTCAAAAACATCAGAAGAACTAGTAAAGTTGGATCAGCCATCCAAAATTCCATCGAATATTCAACAGCGGCAAATCCCAGCAGGGACAAAAGCAGGACTGGAAGGGAAACCCGCAGGGCAAAGAATTTCTGCACCAATAGGGTGACACTGAGCATTTCAAGCAGGCAAAAACTGAATTCGATCACAAATGCATTCATACCATCACCTTATAATCTGAAAAGCGCCGAAGAACCTCTGCCTTCTGATACTTGCTGATCATTAAAGGCTGACTCAGTCCGCGGATAAACAAGGTATTGGCTTTGATTTTTTCCACATTCATTAGGTTCACGACTTCCGATCGATTAATCTGAACCAAATATTCACGCATTGCCAGCACACAGACAGCATCGTTTAAAACACGTCCGCGCAATTCATATTTTATCCCGCCCTGCAGTGTCAGTGTTACCTTGCGGTTAAAACAGCTGAGCATTAAAATCTGATCGCGGCGAATTGAGATTTTGCCTTGTGTCGTTTCCACTGTCACCTGACGATAGGCAATTTCCTCGTTGATTTTAATGATCATTCCCGCCAGCTGTTCCTGGAGTTTTGACTTGACAAGAAAGCCGATCACATGAAAACCGAACGCTTCCGCCATATAATGTTCCTCGGCTGTAACATAAACAATCAAGGGGGAAACTGGCTGTTCCCGCAAAGCTTTCGCCACAGAAAAGCCATTAATATTCGGCATTTCAATGTCCAAGAATAAAACATCAGAAGCAATTTGACCGAGTGTGGCGATCAATTTCTGCGGATCATTATACGTCTTAATTTCACCAAATAGCTGAGTCTTTTCCAGTTCGCCTGACATCATTTCAAGAAATTCCAGATCATCATCTACAATTGCTGCTTTTATCATGATCAACGCCTCCCTTAGGTCGTCATTATCCTTCCTTATTTATAACACAAACGCTGAGCGACTACAAAAAAAGCCGGGCTGTCAAAATGTGAAATCCAACAGCCCAGCCTAAGCCTTCATTCTATTCTTCCACTGTGACTAACAGAGATGACTCCACGCGCAGTTCACTGCCGCTGCACAATCCAATATAGGCCTTGCCCGGCTTCACTGCGGTGACCTGACCTTGTTCATCAACAACTGCGACCCGTTCATCCGAAGAAAACCAATGCAGTGTGACATCGCTTGCCGCCTCCGGCAATCTCTCACCCGTCACGGTTGTCTTTTCTCCGGCTTTCAAAGCTGCAGCTTCCGTCTTCAGGAAAATGTTTTCTGTCGGCACCGCTTCCCGAATCTGAACGTCATCCAGCCACAATGTCCCTTCAGCACCGCTCAGCCTGAAGCTGAGATCCAATGAGTCCGCAGAATAGGCTGTGACAAAGTTTAAACTGTAAACCGCCCACTCCTCGCTCATGCACAGATTATCGTTGAGTGTAACCTGATGCGTTGAAATGGATTCGCCGTTAGCCGTCTTCTGCGTCATTTCAATCGTGAAGTCAGTGCTGCTCAGCTGCTGCGCTCTGTGATCGAAAACAAGCTGATATGTTGTATTCGGCTTCACCGCGGCAGAGGTGCTCAGAACTCCATCAATGCCTGATCTGATTCCTGATTGGGTGAGCATCAGGGACGAACTGCCCACTGTTTTTGCAGCAGTGTCTGCACTTAAAACAAATGCAGCCGATCCGCTGTGTTCCTCCGCCTGCACTACCGTCCAGTTCCAGCCTTCCGGCTGATTCCCATTCCAAACTTCAAAACTGCCCTGCGGCAAACGATTGGCAGAATCAATCTGCGGTGACAATGGATCCCCAAAAATCTGAATTTCAGTGATTTCATAACCTTGGTTCGCGGCCTTTTTCCCCGACAGCTCCAAGCGGACAAACTTGACTGGCTGGTTATTCACCGCAATGGCATCGCTGTCTTTCACGTCCTGAATTTCAGCAAGAGTTTGATAGCTTTCGCCGTCCAGAGAGCCGGAAACTAGATACTGTTTGGCTTTCACTGTATCCCACAGCACATTGATCTGATCCACTGCGTACACCCGATCCAGTTCAATCGTAATGAATTGCTGATCCGCAGCATCGGACACCCACGGTGTTTTCGTGTCATAGTCCACAAGCAAATACGGAGAGATTTCTTCATTCAAAGAAGAAACGATCACATTTTGCCCCAGCGCCCGATTGTCAGAATTGGCAAGTCCTTCCACTTCGCCCAGCAATTCAAATTCCGCATAGAACAGATCATGATCAGACAGATCACTTTCAACCCGCTGAATATCTGTGATCCGCATATTCTTTGTACATAAGACATTGTCTATCGTAAAAACATTCATGGACGGATCATCCGCTTCCCGATAGGTATCATACCACATGGACTTATATCCGTTCGCTACGTTGAAGTTATCCAGAAACATCGAATATTCATATTCATGCTGATCGGTATTGAAATCTCCGGTAATCACTTTGTACTCCATCGGATCAGCATTGACCCGCTGAATGACCTGCGCAATCTGACGGCGGCGCAGATCAAGATTTTCCCAGCTTAGATGGGTATTGTATAACGCGATCTGGACTCCATCTTTCTCGATAACCACCCGCTCCAACGTCTTTGTTGCCCGACTGCCGGTACTTTCTAACGGAATGGAACTAACCTGCAGCAGCTCGTGCTGACTCACGATGCCAATTCCAAAGGCCCCATCCGCAAAATCCCGGCCTTTGGCAAAATGAACGTAAGGAACGTCATCATTCACAAAAGCCTGAGCCAGATCCTGTGAATTCCGGTTGTTCTGCACATCCACTTCCTGAATTCCAACAGCGTCAAGACGGTGCTTGGCCAGCACAGCCGCCATGGCCTGCGGATCCGGATGTTTTTGGGAAGCGATGTTCCATGTTCCAATCCGCAGCGTTACGGGACCACTGCCCGAAGATGAATCCGGTGCCGGGCTGCAGCCTGTGATCATGCCAAGGACAGCAAAGCTGATTAGTATTTTCTTAAGCTTATTCATACATTCCTCCGGGTATTCTTTTGATTGTGATTTCATTTTTCTTAACTATAGTGTACCCATGTTCCGCGGTCTTGTCCATGTATGATTTCTTTCTATAAGTTGATTTTCATGATCCATAAATTCATCTTATGATATAATAAAACCAGAATCGAGGGATAGTATGCTGGATTATCGCCTAAAGACCTTTCTGCTTCTCAGCAAAACGCTGAATTACACGAAAACAGCCCAGCAGCTGCATATGAGCCAACCCGCCGTTTCGCAGCATATCCGCTACCTGGAACAAACCTACAACATCAAGCTGTTTGAGTATTATAATCGCCGGCTGCAGCTGACGGAAATGGGACAGCGGTTTTATCAGCAGGTTCTGGCGCTGGAGGTACAGAGTCAGGATATCATCGAACGGCTGCGGCAGGAACAGGAAAACCGTCGTTTACTGCGGTTTGACTGTACCTTCACTTTTGGCGAATACATCATGCCGCCACTGATCTGCCGGTGGATGAAAGAAAATCCAAACACCGAGCTGTGCATGCGGATTCTGGGAACTGCCGCTTGCCTGGAAGCGCTGGATCAGGGAGAAATTGATTTTGCTTTGGTTGAGGGATTCTTTGACAAAGCGGTCTATGAAAGCCGGCTGGTGAAAATGACCCACATGGGTCTGGTTGTTCCCGTAGGCCATCCGCTGACGCAGAAAAAAGAGGTTATGCTGAATGACCTGATTGCTTATCCGCTGGTTGTGCGTCAAAAGGAATCGCGGATGCGCGGAATTCTGCCGACTGGGTTGGCTGAACACAATTTATCCTATGAGAGCTTTGCCGAAATGGTTCAGTGCGGAAGCATGAATGTCATGAAGACGTTGATTAAAAATGGATGTGGAATCGGTTTTCTGCATGAAGATATCATTCATGCTGATCTGGTTGAAGGAACCCTGGTGGAAATTCCGGTTGTCGATTTTGTTTTGAAGCGGGAGCTGAATATGGTTTATCTGCCGCATCATCAGGATCCGGGTCTGTTAGATCAGATCTATCAGGATCTGAGTGAACATCTGCGGCAGCTGGGAACAAATTAACAGCCTTTCCAAATGCGGAAATTATAAAAGACTGGAGATGGAGTAATGATGCGTAAAATTCTATTTCTGTTCTTATCCCTGTTGTTATTCGGCGGATGTTCTTTTCAGTCGGACGAGTTGCCATCGCCTTCGCCTGACTCCAACCTCATCAGCAGCAGCCCACCCACTTTGATCCCTGAACAGGAAGAACACGCTTTTTCAGATTATCCCGAAACAAAGAGGTTTCTTTATGTCTGTCATAACTGGAAGGAAAAGGACATTGATCCTCGGTTGGATTTGCCGGAAGGAGAATCTGATTTTTTAAGAGACAGCCTCGTTTTCGTTTTGTATCCTCAAAAAAATGGTACCGCACAGCTTCATGTTACCAGTCGTTGGGAAACTGAATATGATGAATGGATTGATGGTGAATATATCGCCTTGGGGAATCATGCCTATTCCTTTGCCGTACAATATGCCCGATGTACAGAGTACGGATTCGATGGTTGTTCTACTGAACCCTTCGCTACAGAAGGAGATATACTTCCAGGTTATTTTGTTATTGAAGAAGACACACTATACTATTTAGGCCAATCTGATGATTTCTCAAACTATGATGATTATCCTGCTTGTGAATTTTACTTTGCGGATGAAGTGCCTACAAGCTAAGGACTGACCTCGCTGAGGGTGTTGATCATGTGAAAGAATGAGCAGTTTGCAATCGCAATGAAACAAGGGTTGAGTGCAGGTGTAGGGGTTCGATACAGACCAACTTAAAATCTAGGATTTCCAAGCCTTATGCCTAATTGCATCGGAAAGTTTTATGTCTATAATTAGGATATTACAACATTCAAGACTCTGAGGTGCTGAAAAAAGTGCCGCTTGGTAAAAAAAGCTTATTTTGATCACACGATTTAGAACTTAACTTGCAATCCAGAAAGGGGGAGTGAAGTAATGAGAATGGTTTGTTTCCACAATCCAGAGGAATGCAATGGATATTTAAGCAATTGGTATTCTTCTTTTTTTACGGTAGATGATATCATATTCTCCTCCATGGAACAATATATGATGTACCGCAAAGCTGTTTGTTTTCAAGATAAACAAACAGCGGCCAAGATACTCAACACGAACGATGTTGCTCGTATCAAGGCTCTTGGCCGGCTTGTTTCCAATTACGATGACATTCATTGGAATGGTATTCGCCAAATTGTGGTTTACGAGGGATTAATTGCAAAGTTTTCCCAAAACGAAGACTTAAAAGAACAGCTTAAGGCAACCGGAAATGCTGTTTTAGCAGAATGTGCAATTAAAGACCGCATTTGGGGTATAGGACTTTCGATGAATGATCCCGACAGACTCGACAAATCCAAATGGAAAGGTCAAAATCTGCTTGGATATACGCTGATGATGGTTCGCGAAAGATTGTAAAGCATGCTTCTTGTCAACAGCGGAAGTACAGGGGATATGATCGTGACAAAAAATCGATGAATGACAAAAACTACGTCATTGAATTGAATCAACGTCGCCTTCAACTATCAGCCATAGAAATTCATACGCTTTAAGACCTAATGTTTTCTGACTGCCGCTGACCCGACGGCCTGTCAGCAGTTCCCGTGCCTGTTCACCCTCATTAAATAAGGATGTCAGCGGACAGTATTGCGGAGATTCCGTAAAGTTGAACAAAAACAGCAGCCGCTGATTTTCACAGAACCGGCTCCACACCAACAATGCATCGTTGGCGGTATCCAGAATCTGCTCCTGTCCCCAGTTCCAGTTCGGATAATCCGATCGGACCTGAAGCATGACTTTTAAACTTTGGAATATTCGGTATTCCAAGCTCAACGGTGAAAAGCGCTGTTGGGCTTTTTCTTCGATATAAACCGGTCTTTGCAGCCATCGTCGATCTTGTTCTTTGCCTGGATCCAGGCGGAAGCTGACATCATTCAGCGCGCCCAGTTCATCGCCATCTGACAACAGCGGCATGCCTCTCATTGCCAGACTTAATCCCTGAAGCAGCAGAACACGCCGGCAGCTGTTTTCCAATTCATAAGGTTCATGATTATCCATCGCCCGACCGCATCCAGCCCAGCTTGCCAAAGTTCCATAACAGCGCCCGCTTCCTGGATCGCTCTCCCCTTCGGCAAAGCTGCCCAAAGCCTGTCCGGTATAGAAATCTGTCAAAAACTGCCGATGAGATTCAGGATTCCACCCGCGCATCATTGCCGCTTCCACATTAAAATTCCAGCAGATGCCCTGATCACAACCAACAGGATGAATCGCTATCGTTGATGGGTTCAGCGCATGAAAAATCATATCCGCTCGCTGCATTTTCGTATCGCGGGTTGCCAGAGAATTCCAACCATTGATCATGGCTGCCTGATCGATGATGGCTGTGGCCCGTGGAGCACGCTGAGCCAGGATCTGTAAATCATGAGCTGCCGCTTCGCTGTGTCCGATCACCAGCACAGATGGGCATACCAGCTTTCCAGCAGTGGCAAAAAGCGCAAACAAATCGGGAACCTGAGGATAAAGTGGCTGAGTTTTGCATTCTTTCCACATATGATCCAACTGCCGCAGTTCAATCGCATCCACACCTAAATCAGCAAGAGAACAAAAGCGTTCCAGCACTGCGGTTAACACCTGGGGATTTTTATAATCCAGCAGCCAGCACTGAGTCTGTGGGTTGCGGTAAACATATTGATGAATTTTTTCCAGCTTATAAAACACACCGGTTTCATTTTCTTTGGAAAACGGACTATAAAGAGATGCGAGTTTGGCATCAGCGATCATCCAATACCGCTGCTGCATCGCAGGATCCCCTTTTAGCGCCTGTCTTGCCCAAGGGTCATCAGCAGCGGTTCCGGACACGTCAAAATCCACTCCCACTGCGAAGCCTTCTGCATGCCAAGCGTCAATCAAAGTTTGAAGCAGTTGCCGTGAATTTTGCGTATGCGGAAAAGGAACCTCGCTGAGCTGTACCCAGCCGATCCCTAACTCCCGCAATTCCTTGGCCCGCATTGATATCTGCACGGCAGACGGCACTGCGGAATAATTCAGCCGCATGCCTGCCGGCGCCGCGCTGAACCAAGCTCTGCCGCGGTCTAGTTCACGATGAAGCGAGCTACGGTTGTGCATCTGTTCATCCAGCATCGCCAAAAGCGCATCAAAAGTTTCTTCCTGAACATGAAACGGCTGATAGACCCTGAAGAAAGCCGCTTCCATTTCTGCCTTAAGCGGCTGCAGCCGCTGCAGGAATTCACCGGCGCCCATGACTCAGCCCTCCGGCTGCTGCTCCAGCAAAGCCTGTGCTTCTTCGGTTGTAACCAGGGACGGCATTCCACCCTTACGGGTTACAGACAAAGCCCCGGAAGCATTCGCCAGCCGCAGCATCTGATAGACATCCTCGCCGCTGAGCTGTTCCAGCGTTTTTTGCGATTTCAGGAAACTGGCCAAAAAACAGCCTAAGAAGCCATCGCCGGCGCCTGTCGTATCCACGACAGATACTGGGAAAGCCGGGGCGTTGATATAGTAATCGTGAATTAAGGCATGACTGCCCTGACTGCCCTCGGTGATGAGGATCAGCGGTGTTTTATATTTTTTCGCGATCTGCCGTGCTCCTTCTTCCAGCGTCTTGCAGCCGGTTAGAAAAATCAATTCTTCTTCCGCAACTTTCAGGATATCACAGAACTGCAGACCATGCCGGATTTCATGCCGAGCTTCTTCTTCACTGTTCCACAGCGGCATCCTGAGATTCGGATCAAATGAAAGCAGCTTGCCTTTCTGCTGGGCATATTTGATGAGTTCAAAGGTCGTAATCCGCGCCGGATTATGCGTCATCGACACTGATCCATAATGAAAAATTTCACATTCATCGATCGCCCGCAGATTGACTGCCTGACTTTCAATCATTGTATCTGCACCCGGATTGCGGTAAAAGCAAAAGGACCGCTCCCCTTTTTCATCGAGCTGAACGAAGGCCAGCGTTGTTTTATAACGGGAATTGATCACCATATATTCCGTATCAACGCCCTCACCCTTGAGCTTTTCATTCAAAAACTGACCGAAGATATCGTCGCCGACCTCACCGATAAAGCTTGCCTGTACGCCATGCTTTACCGCAGCCACCGCCAAATTTGCGGGAGCTCCGCCTGGGTTGCGTTCAAATATGATATTTCCATTTTCACTGACGCCGACCGGCGTAAAATCAATCAAGGTTTCACCAAATGAGCATATTTTCATCTTTAGTTCCTCCTGCCTAAGATCATGAGTCTCTCCTATCTTATTCTATCACGAACCGAACTTTTCCCAAACATCAATCGCAAGCGTTTTCATTGGTTTTTCCTAAACAAATCAAAATTTCTTTTTTTGTATTTAAAAAGCTGCAGAGCCCTTGACCACCTCATCACCGATGCCGATCCGGATCTTATCCAGCCGTTGCATCTGATCGTCAGAAAGCATGATGATCAGGCAGACTTTAGTTTTTTTATTCGATTCCAATGTTTTATGATCAAGAAAATCATTACCCTCTGGAACCCAGGCATCTCCGATAAAAGATTCTGTCCCATCCTGGAAGATGATTCCCAATCGGTCATCTATCTGGACGGTTTCTAAGCTTAAATTTTCGTAGGTTCCTTCGACAACATAAAGCTGTTTTCCCGGATCAGCATATAAATATATATAATCCGTTGATGTATTCGGCGGATTCAGCCTTTTAACCGTGCTGATCTTCTCAATTGTCAGCCGGTCTTTTTCATTTTCAATAATATCACCTTCCTGATATGTCTGATAATGATCCAATTCTTCCCCAAGCGTATAATCTAAGCCAAAACAATAACCATTGACTGCCAGTTTCAGCCGTCCAGAATATTTTGCTTTAGCATTAAAGGGAATGGCCATCCTCAGTACTTTCTCAGTTTCTGGACTGAAAGATGAATAAGGCTGCATATCTTGTTCATTTTCTTCCACAAGCAAATCACGGGAAAATGAGGAAGAGGGACATTCATAGATTAAATTGAATAATTTCACATTTAAGTCATAGTCTTCCCCGTTTTTTACTTTCATCCGCAAGTTGATAACTTGATCTCCCTCTTCCCAATACCATTTATAATCGCTGCGATACATCATAACGTCCTGTGAGGTCTTGATTTCTTCGACCTTCACTTCAACGTTGCCCGCATTTATCCATTCGCCGAGCTTAAGTTCTCCACTTTCCTCCAACAAGGTTGTTCGCGGTTCAGGGATCTGCATCACCACGGTTTTTTGTTTGCCTTTTTCGTTTCGATAATTCAAATTCATAATTTCAGGATTCTGTGTTTTCGTGATCAGCACCCATCCTTGTGTACTTTCTTTTCCAGCAAGGGGATCTACTGCTTTTAACCACTCACCCGACGGAATTGAGAAAGTTTCTAATTCACCTGCTTTTTTGTCTGATGCTTCCTGGTAGGCAGCCTGCCAAATTTCAGCGATATTCAACGTATCTCTCCCTTGAAGTTGATTGAGCTGAACTTCCAACTGAACAGCTCCAATCGATTCCGCTCCTACATACATTCCATAATCTTTTAAAGCATTGATCTGTATGGAATTGAGATATTCTGTTAGCTTAACACTGGCTTCATAGGTTGTCCCGTCTTCCAGCTTTCCCTGAATGACCGCCGCTTCCCCCGGCGCAACAGGTTCTGTTTTTTGACCGCAGCCGCTCGCTAAAGACAACACCAGCACGGCGGCTAAAAGCTTGCTTAAGCCCTTCATGATTTTTCCCTCCTTGGCTTTTTCTTTAAGTTCATTATACCATTTCCTCTCCATTCAGGCAGAGGTAACCTTTTTTCAATCATTATTCGTTACTGGAAGTGCAAGCCGACCATGAAAGCAACGTAAAACAAGCGCTTCCCGTTTGGGAAACGCTTGCTTGTCTTACTGAATCTGACTTTTGAGATAGCTGAAGATGAACCCGTCCAGATCGCCATCCATGACATTCTGAACACTACCCATTTCATAGCCGGTACGATGATCCTTGACCATGGTATACGGACAGAAGACATAGGAACGGATCTGCGATCCCCATTCAATGTTTTTCTGTTCGCCGCGGATCGCTGCCAGCTTGGCTTCCTGTTCCTCGATCATCCGCTGATACAGCTTGGATTTCAGCATGTTCATGCAGCGTTCCCGGTTCTGAATCTGACTGCGCTCAGTCTGGCAGGATACCACAATGCCGGTCGGCTTGTGCGTCATGCGCACAGCGCTGTCGGTCTTGTTGATATGCTGTCCGCCGGCTCCGCTGGCCCGCATCGTTACGACGTCCAGATCTTTTTCATCAATCGTAATTTCAATTTCATCCGCGAACTGCGGCATCACATCCAGGGAAGCAAACGAGGTGTGCCGACGGCCGGAGGAATCAAACGGAGAAATCCGCACCAGCCGGTGCACGCCCTTTTCCGCTTTCAGATAACCGTAGGCCATATCGCCCTCGATCAGAATGCTCGCCGATTTAATCCCGGCTTCTTCGCCTTCCTGATAGTCCAGCAAGGTAACCTTATAGCCCTTCCGTTCAGCCCAGCGGCAATACATCCGATAAAGCATGCTTGCCCAGTCCTGACTTTCCGTTCCCCCGGCTCCCGGATGCAGCTCCAGAATCGCGTTGTTTTTGTCATAAGGATGCGAAAGCAGCACCATGACTTCAAACTCTTCAAACTGACTGAGCGTATCCTGATATTCCATATCCAGCAGCTCTTTCAGTTCCTCATCAAAATTCTGGTTCAGCTCATCTACGGTTTCCTGCAATGAGGCTAAAGCCTGTTCCATCTGATGATATTTAGCTTCCAACTCTTTCATGCCGTTGCATTGGCGAATGACATTCTGGGCCGCTTTGGGATCGTCCCAGAAATGCTCCTCGTTCATCTTGGCTTCCAGTTCTTCAATTTGTTTTTGCTTTGCAGCTAAGTCAAAGAGAGTCGCCTAACTGCTTTAACTTCGTTACCGAAGCGGTTAGGCCTTGTCGAATCTCATACAGTTCCATTGTTATTTCTTACGCTCCTCTATTACAATTCTTACATTCAGGCAGAAAGTGACAACCTCCTGCGCAATTCTTGCCATCATATCTTCAAACAGCTGATAGCCTTCCGAAACATACGCCTGCAGCGGGTTGGACTGGGCATAGGATCGCAGATGAATACCGTCGCGCAGCTTGCTCATGGTATCGATATGATCCACCCAGTTGCGGTCGATAACTTTTAACACCATCGTCTTTTCTATCGGCAGGACATGCACCTTGATCGGTTCAATCTTGCCTTCATAGACATCCCAAGCCGCTTTGCAGCACAGCTCGCTGATCTCCGGAATACTCTTGCCTTCCAGATCCGTTTCCGTCAGACTTTCATGGAAGCCCATCTTGCCTAACGATTCCAGCAGTTCCGCGGTATTGACATGTTCTTCCTTCCCATCGTGTTCCGTATGCGCCGCAACCAGATTGCTGACAACGCGGTCAAACATATCCTTTACGATGCTGTGGACATCGTCATGATCGAGAATGAAGTTGCGCTGTTCATAGATGATTTCACGCTGCTGCCGCAGAACATCATCATATTCCAGCAAGGTTTTACGTACGTCGAAGTTCACGCCTTCCACGCGCTTCTGCGCGCTGCCGATCGACTTGGTCACGACCTTGGATTCAATCGGAACATCGCCCAGCTGAGAGAACAGGCTTTCCATCTTCTCCGAACCGAACCGCACCATCAGATCATCCTGGACCGAGACATAGAAACGGGAATAGCCCGGATCTCCCTGACGGCCGGAACGACCGCGCAGCTGGTTATCAATACGGCGGGATTCATGCCGTTCTGAACCGATGACCGCCAGACCGCCCAGTTCCCGGACCCCTTCGCCCAGCTTGATATCGGTACCACGGCCGGCCATGTTGGTCGCAATCGTTACCGAACCCTTCTGACCTGCCTTTTTGATGATTTCCGCTTCTCTAGCATGGTTTTTCGCATTCAGGACTTCATGTGGAATCTTGCGCTCTTTTAACATCTTCGCAATGAATTCACTGGTTTCCACGGCGATGGTACCGACCAGAACCGGCTGGCCTTTTTCATAACATTCTTTGACCTCATTGACCAAAGCTTCAAATTTAGCCTTCTTGGTGCCGAAGATCGCATCCGGATAGTCGATACGGGCAACCGGCCGATTGGTCGGAATTTCCATGACGCGCATGTTGTAAATACTTAAGAATTCCTCTTCTTCCGTCTTTGCCGTACCGGTCATGCCGGCCAGCTTGTTGTATAGGCGGAAGAAATTCTGATAGGTGATCGTGGCCAGCGTTGTCGTTTCCTGTTTGATGGATACGCCTTCCTTGGCTTCAATCGCCTGATGCAGACCATCGGAATAAGCACGGCCCTTCATCAAACGGCCGGTGAACTGGTCAACGATGACGATCTCATCGTTATCCACGACATATTCCACATCCTTCATCATGATGTAGTTGGCCTTTAAGGCCTGGGAAATATGGTGCACCAGCTGCGTATGATCAAGCTCGTACAGGTTTTTTACCCGGAACGCCTTTTCCGCTTTGGTGACGCCGGAATCGGTCAGCTGTACGGTCTTGCTTTTGACGTCGATCTCATAGTCTTCGTCAATTTTCAGTGATTTCACAAAACGATCCGCCTGAATATACAGGTTGGCCGTCTGTTTCTGACCGCCGGAAATAATCAGCGGGGTCCGCGATTCATCGACCAGGATGGAGTCGACTTCATCGACCAACGCAAAATTCAGCGGGCGCAGAACACGATCCTCAACACGCGTCACCATGTTGTCGCGCAGATAATCAAATCCGACTTCCGCATTGGTCGTATAGGTAATATCGCAGTTGTAAGCCGCCCGTTTCTGAGCCGGGGTCAGCTGACGCAGATTTAAGCCGACCGTCAAGCCCAGGAAGCGGTGAATCTGTCCCATCCATTCAGCGTCGCGGCCGGCCAGGTATTCATTGACGGTGACGACATGCACGCCCCGGCCATCCAAGGCATTTAAATAGACCGGCAAAACCGAGGTCAGGGTTTTCCCTTCACCGGTTTTCATTTCCGCGATATCGCCGCCATGCAGAACGATGCCGCCCATCAGCTGAACAAGATACGGATATTCGCCGATCACTCGCTTAGCCGCCTCACGGACAACCGCGAAGGCTTCCGGAAGCAAGTCATCCAGCGTTTCGCCGTTCTTTAACCGCTGCTGAAACTGCGGTGTTTTTGCTTTTAGTTCCTCATCGCTCAGACCCGCCATCTGCGATGCCAGCGCATCGACTTCATGAGCGCGTTTCTCGACTTCTTTCAGCCGTTTTTTATCGTAATTAAAAAGTTTATCCAAAAAAGTTGCCATTGTGGTCCCTCCATCGTTCCTATTGTATCGTAATTGAGCGAAAAACACAAAGAAAAAGGCCGTCAAACCCGGCCTTTGATCGCTGTTTTACAGTTTTTTGACGTTGTGGGCCTGGTATCCCCGGTCGCCCTCGATCAGATCGAATTCCACCTCGGCGTTTTCTTCGATCGTCTTGAAGCCGTCCATGACCAGCTGAGAATAATGGAAAAAGACATCGCGGCCATCATTAAGCTTAATAAAACCATAGCCCTTTTCCTTATTAAACATCTTTACTTTACCTTGCATCTGCTTCTAAACCTAACCCTTTCTTCTTTTTCTCTGCAGCGCTGAATCACGCTGTTTTGCCGATTGGATCAGAACTGAAATTTGTTCCTGAATCCTGAAATTCATTGTTCCGCTGCATCCCTTTGTCTGCTGATAGCGAAGAATCCTTAAGCGATGCCGCGGACTTTTGTTGCCTCCTGCAGCCGGAATTCCTCCTTTCCCGTCTACTTTGAGTATAGAGAGGAATGAGCGCAAACTCAAATCTTTTCCTTCGCCTTATTTCGAGCTTTTTTATTTCAAGCCCCATGATGAGTCCCCTATCGCTCATCATGACACGGCAGCGTTGCTGCCTTGGATCTCGTTTCCAGATCGGCTTGGCTTCATGTCATTGGGGGAATCCCCGCTTATTTCGTTGAAAAAAGAAGGGCGAGCGCGGATCAGGCGGCAGAAAACGTTGATTAACAGCCAGAACCACGGCTTCATGGGCTTGGGGCAGCAGCGCGTGTGCCGCCATCAGCGTGCTGCCGGTCGTGAGTACATCGTCGATCAGAACCAGCGGACCGGCGGGAATGGGAACTCCGGGAATCAAGCGGATATGGCTGGCGGCGCTTTGACGCTGCTTAGCATTGCCCTGCTGCTCATAGTCGTCTGTTTTTTCCAATAACGGAACAACCGGCAGCCGCAAACCAAAGAACAGCTGCGGGATCGTATCAAAACCGCGTTTCTCCCGTTTAGCGCGGGAGGAGGGCATTGGGATCAGCGCGGCCCGGCGGTAACGCCGGCGCAGCGAGTCCTGCCACGGTTTTAAGAAAATATTCTGCAGCGCTTCATCCATGCATTCTTTATACTGCACAAGCATTTTCATAAAGGCCTCGTCATAGACATATAAGCCCTGAACCGACAAATCGCCCAGCTTAACCTGACCCGCAATCGGCGTCAGCAGACCGCGGCATTTCCCGCACAATTCATCGTCAACAAACAACAATTCGCTGATCGTGCGGCCGTTGAGCAGCGGGCCGCCGCACCACAGACACCGTTCAGCCGGCGGCATTGGCTTCCTTCAGCCGCTTCACACAGCGTTCGACAGCGCCGCTGCGCTGCCGGCATAAAAACAACCCGTCTCCCTGCGGGCAGGCAAAACTGCGGCCGACCCGTCCGATCATCTGAATTAATGAGGCTTCGTCAAAAACACTGTGATCCGCCAACATGACGCACACATCAACCCCGCTGATCGTCACGCCTCTTTCCAGCACCGTCGTCGCGAAGCAAAACGGCAGTTCCTTTGCCCGCAGCTTCCGCAGCGTTTCATCCTGATCCTCGGATTTACTGGTCAGTGCCCCGCACGCAAAACGCAGCGAAAACAAGGCTTTTAAACGATAGCATTCCTGAATCGTGGGCACAAAAATCAAAGCTTGCTTGCCGGCTTTCTGCTTGCTTTTCAGCCAGCGGTACAGCTGAATCAGAAGCCAGATCCCAGGTCCGATCACAACGTGCGGCACGGGCAGATCATAGCCATGCGGACGGCGGTTGAGCTTAAGCTGCGCTAATGTCCCAACCCGGATTCGGGCCTGCAGCTCAGCATCCGGAGTCGCCGTCGTGTAGACGATCTGACCGCGGCAGCTGACGCGGGCAATCCCATGCAGCACCGGATCGCCTTTATAGGGAAAGGCATCCGGCTCATCCAGCACCAACAGATCAAACCGCCGGGGATAGCGGTACAGCTGATGGGTCGTGCAGACAATCAGATCCGCTTCCGTTTTTTGCGTATAGCCCTGACAGACCGGAATAACCGATAAATCCGGGAAAGCCGCCGCCAGCCGTTTCGCCAGTTCCAGCACGACCTGCCGCCGGGCCACCGCCACAGCGACCTGTTGCCCGCGCTGAAGCCTCCGCTGCAGACATTCCATCACAATTTCCGTTTTTCCTGCTCCGCACACCGCGTCAACCAAAACATCCTGAGTTTCGGACAATTCGCACAGCTGATCCGAGATTCGCTGCTGCGCCGCGGTCAGCGGATAATCCAGCCGCAGATGCGGATCCAACGGTTCCTTGGGTTCAGGTTCGGGAAGCTCAGCCGTTTCGCACACCAGCATCCGGGAAAAACCGATGCAGCGGCGGCAGTACCATCCTTTGCTGCCAAGATAAAACCAGCTTGGATCTTCATTGAAGCATCGCGGGCATCGCATCTTTTCACCTCCCACTTATAATATTGCGGAAAATTGGAAAAAGCCCCGCAAAAAATAAGAATTTCTTTATTTTTTCCCATTTCTTTTCTACAATGAAAGAAAGAGTAAGAGGAGGAACAGATCATGACTACGTTTACGATTCAAGATGATTTTATCCTTGACGGCCAGCCGGTCAAGCTGATCAGCGGAGCGCTGCATTACTTCCGAATCGTTCCGGAGTACTGGCAGGATCGCTTGGAAAAACTGAAAAACATGGGCTGCAACTGCGTTGAAACCTATATACCATGGAACTACCATGAGCCTAAGAAGGGACAGTTTGACTTTACCGGCCGCAAAGACGTCGCCCGGTTTGTCCGTTTGGCCCAGGCGCTGGGCTTATGGGTCATTTTGCGGCCAACACCCTATATCTGCGCCGAATGGGAATTCGGCGGCTTGCCTGCCTGGTTGTTAGCGGACGATTCCATGCGGGTGCGCTCAACGTATCAGCCGTATCTGGATGCGGTCGATGCTTACTACGCGGAATTATTTCAGGTCATCCGGCCGTTGTTTTTCACGCATGGCGGTCCGGTGCTGATGTGCCAAATTGAAAATGAATATGGCTCCTTCGGCAACGATAAGAATTATTTAAAAGCGGTCAAGCGTTTGATGGAAAAGCACGGCTGCGATGTTCCGATGTTTACCTCGGACGGGGGCTGGCGCGAGGTGCTGGACGCCGGTACCTTGCTCAATGAAGGCGTGCTGCCGACCGCTAATTTCGGCTCCCGCACTGATGAACAAATCGGAGCGCTGCGTCAGTTCATGCATGACAATCAGATTCAAGGCCCTTTGATGTGCATGGAATTTTGGATCGGCTGGTTCAACAACTGGGGCTCGCCATTAAAAACTCGGGATGCCCAAGAAGCCGCCGGCGAACTGGAAGCGATGCTGAAGCAGGGCAGTGTCAACATTTACATGTTCCATGGCGGCACCAATCCGGAATTTTACAATGGCTGCAGCTATCACAACGGAATGGATCCGCAGATCACTTCTTACGACTACGCCGCGCCGTTAACAGAATGGGGCACAGAAGCAGACAAATATGCGGCCTTCCGCGAAGTGATCGCCAAGTTCCATGCGTTCACACCGGTGCCGCTGTCTACGCCGATTCAGTTTCAAGGAATTGGTGAATTGACCTGTACGAATCGGGTATCTTTGTTTAATACGCTTTCCTCATTAACTCAGCCGATCACAACGGATATTCCTCAGCCAATGGAAAAACTGGGGCAGGGTTATGGCTATATTCTGTACCGGGCCCATGTCGGCAAAGCCCGCGAGCTGGCCAAAGCGAAGCTCGCGGATTGTGATGACCGCGCCCAGATTTTCGTCAATCAGAAGCTGATCGCCACGCAATACAAGGAAACGATGGGAAGCAATATTCCGTTGACGCTGGATCATCCTTCCGATAACGTCATTGATATTCTAGTAGAGAACCTCGGACGCATCAATTACGGCGCCAGTCTGGTTTCCCCGCATCAGCGCAAGGGCATCAAGGGCGGCTTTATGCTTGATCTGCATTTCCATACCGGCTGGCAGCAGTATTGTCTGGAGCTGAACAATGTGGAACAGGTCGATTTTACACAGGACTATCAATCCGGCGTCCCGGCCTTCTATGAATTTGTCGTTGAGATTGACGAACCCGCGGACATGTTTTTGAATCTGTGCGGCTGGGGCAAAGGCTGCGCCTTTATCAATGGTGAAAATCTCGGCCGCTTCTGGGATATCGGACCGACGCATTATCTGTACATCCCAGCTCCATTGTTCAATAAGGGTAAAAATACAGTGATCTTATTTGAAACCGAAGGCCGCTCAGGATCTGTGTCGCTGGACGATCATCCGTTCATTGATCAGCCGGATACAAACGATTAGAATTTTATTCTGAGAAAATAGTTTTAACCTAAACTATCCGAGAATCTTTAATTTTAAAGATAGCTCGGATATTTTTCTTGACAGTCCGCAAAACAAAAAAGCATGCCGCTAAGCAATGCTTTCCTTATCAAATTACTTTTTAACAATTTTCCTAGACTTTACTGATGCGCAGTTTCAGACCTGCCCTGGCCTGCAAAACGCCGGCGTGCAGAGCGCTGAGAAGCAGCTGGTTTTTGTTCATTCCGGGTCTGCGTACGCACCGCCTTTGAGGATCCCGGTCTTTTTGCTTCTGATTTTGCCTCGGATTGATTTCCGGCTTCCAGCTCAGCCAGCGTCATAACGGATTCCTGATTGATTTTCGGTGCTTTTCTGACCGGTATTGTATATCGAATCAATTTTTCAATGTCCTTGAGATAGGGCCGCTCATCGGTCTGGCAAAAGGAAATCGCAACGCCGGATTCTCCCGCCCGCGCCGTTCTTCCAATACGATGGACATACGTTTCGCTGATATTGGGAATGTTGAAATTAACAACATGCGATAAGCGTTCGATATCAATTCCGCGGGCTGCAATATCCGTTGCCACCAAAACCCGGATCTGATGATTCTTAAAGGCTGCCAAAGCATTTTGGCGGGCATTCTGCGATTTGTTGCCATGAATCGCCATGGCCTTCACATGACCTTTATTTAAGACCCGGACAACTTTATCCGCTTCATGCTTGGTACGGGTAAAAACCAATGCTGAAGTCACGGACTTATCTTTTAATAATTCCATTAACAATGCGCTTTTATCCTTTTTCTCGACAAAATACACCGCCTGCTCGATCTTTTCAATCGGTGTGGATACCGGCGTTGCTTCCACGCGAACGGGATTTTTTAATAAAGAAGCGGCCAGTCCCGAAATTTCCTTGGGCATTGTGGCTGAGAATAACAAGGTCTGTTGTTTGTTGACCAGCAAAGCGCTGATCTTCTTTACGTCATGAATAAAACCCATATCGAGCATTCGATCCGCTTCATCCAAAACAAAGATTTCAACCTGTCCCAAATCCAATAATCCCTGCCCGACCAGATCCAATAGCCGGCCCGGCGTTGCAATGAGGACGTCCGTGCCTCTTTTCAGCTGTTCAACCTGAGCGCCCTGCTTCACTCCGCCGAAAATCACCGTTGTTTTTAACGGCAGACTTTCCCCATAACGATGGAAATTGTCAACGATCTGAATCGCCAGCTCGCGCGTCGGCGTTAAAACCAAAGCCCGTACCGGCCGTTTGCCCTTCACGGGCGCCTTGGCTAAACGATCCAGAATCGGCAGCGCAAAAGCTGCCGTCTTTCCGGTTCCGGTCTGCGCCAAACCTAATAAATCACGTCCCTCCAAAACAGGCGGGATCGCTTTCTGCTGAATTTTAGTTGGGGTTGTATATCCCATTTTACGGCAATTTCTTAAAATGCCGGGGTTGATTGATAATTCTTCAAATTTCATTTTTTACTCTTTCTATTCCGAATTCAAAAACAGTGCCGAAACGCACTGTCAGGATGTCATAACCAGATTATGCATCAAGAAATGGAACCTCTGGTTATTAGTATAGCTCAAGTTGTCCGATTTTACCAGAAAAAAGCACAAATACCTGCTTAATCGTCAATTCCAGAAACCGACCGGGTCTGAAAACACAAGGCGCGCTGAGTTTCATGTTCTTCATTTCCAGCGTCGATGTTAAATCTGTATTTCAGCACGGTCCTGCGGAGAAATCGAATTGACGTTTTCGTTTTATCCCGATTTCCCGGAAACTTCCAAGTGGAGCTTTGTCCACAGCCGCGCTATAATAGAAACAATGAACGCTGCCGGTTCCCTTCTCTGGCAGATCAATCGGAGCAGGTCTATGCAGAAAAAACAAGACTCACTTCTGCGCTTCTACGATGAAGATCAAGGGCAGCTTTTTGTATTGTGTTCCCAAGAATGTAAGTTTTTATTAATTCCGCAAATTAATATCCAAAAAAATGTCACAAACTTCTCTGCCTTCCGTCTAATTATTGAAAGGAGAAATTCAGATGGACAAACAAATTTCCGAGGCTTTAATTGAAAAGGTGCTGGATCATCAGCCGCAGGCCGTCAATGAACTGATTGCACAGCTGCAGACTTCCATATTTAATTTGGCGCTTCGGATGCTAGGAAACATCGCGGATGCCGAAGATGCCACACAGGAAATTCTGCTTCTCGTATTGGAAAAGCTGCCGGCTTTCCGCGGCGAGAGCGCGTTGACAACCTGGGTTTACCGCGTCGCCGTCAATCGTCTGATTGATGAAAAACGGTCGATGTTCGCTCAGCATCCGCTCAGTTTTGAGGCTTATGCCCAGGATATTCAGGCTTATCAGCAGGAATCGCAGCGCGAGGATAGAGTAATTTTAGCCAGAGAGCTGAAGCTTTCCTGCACAAACGTGATGCTTCAGTGTCTGAAACCGCAGGATCGCTGTATCTTCATCTTGGGAACGATGTTTAAAGCCGACAGCCGGCAGGCTGCTGAAATTCTCGGTCTGACGCCGGAAAATTACCGGCAGCGCTTATCCCGTGCCAGACGGAAGATGGCAGACTTCATGTCGCAATATTGTTATCTGGCATCCGGAGGCTGCCGCTGTACCTGCCGTATTGACTTTGCGATCGGAACCCAGCGGCTGGATCCGGAAAATTTAGAATATTCCAAACTGCCTTCCGCTGATCCGCAGGTCCTGCATCAACACTTAGAAGCAATGGAAAAAATTGAAGACCACATGACGATTTTCGATCAAATGGAAGCCTGCCTGCTGCCGGAAGAAAAGCAGCGCCATTTACAGGAAGTGGTTTCTTCCGTCTGGATGGAAAAAGTATGTCAGAATTAGATATGGATCTGGCTTTCACTCAACAGTTTCTCAGCGACCTTGCCCGCAACAACAATTTAGACTGGATGCATGCTCACCAAGCTGAATACAAACAGGCCCGGCGGCAGTTTGAAAAGCTGGCCCAGGCAGTCAACGACGTTTTAGCTCAGGAGGATCCGCGTCGTTTGGATATTGATATTGCCCGCCGCATCAGCCGGCTGAACCGGGATACTCGTTTCTCAAAAGATAAATCGCCTTACAGCCCGCTCTTCCGGATTCATTTATCCCCCAGCGGTCCGCAGCCCATTCCCTGCGATCTGTTTCTCTGCCTGACTGCTGAAACACTGCTAGTCGGAGGCGGATTATTTGCCTCCATGTTCAGCGAAGCCACAGCTTTGGTCAGACAGGCGATCCTGGATCAGGCCGATGAATTTGACAGACTCATTCACAATCAGGAATTCGCTGTCTGTCTGCCGATTCGGGGCGAGAGTTTAAAGCGCGTGCCAAAGCCGTTTCCAGCTGATCATCCGTTAGCGGATTACTTAAAAATGAAGTCCTGGTACCTGGAGCAGACCGTTGAGCTCGGCGAATCGAATGCGGCGCTGATCGAACACATGATCGCACTCGCAAAAAGCATGCAGCCTTTCAATGATTTCTTAAACAAAGCCTTGGCTGATTTTACCATGCCCCAGCGTTAATTTATATTGAAAACGAAGCCGACAGACTTCGTTTTTTTTCACAATTTGCAGATCTGATTTCTCCCTCGCAATCTGCCTTTTTTAAGATCCGCTTAGCTCGATTCATGATGCCTCGCTAAGAAAGCCAAAAGACCGTGATGACTTAGCCGCTGACGACCAAACACTAAAATCGAATCCTATCCGCTGTTATTTTCTTCTTGCTGGAACGAATGTAAATTGAAAACCTTCATCTGCTTTGACAAATGAGCATTCCGGAAAAATCTGACTTAAATACTTTACCAATCCGAGCATTCCTTCCATCTCATTTATGGAATGATGGCAGAGGATACAAGGAATCTGGGCGTCCAGACACCATTGCAGGTCAATCCAGTTGGTGCAGCTGTCATCCGAAAGAATCATGCAGTCCACATTTTCCATCCGCATGACCTGAGAATCCATTTCAGCCCCGACTCCAACGCCTAATTTAGTCACTGACTGTTCAGGATTTCCCAAAATTTCAACACCGCTGCAGCCATGCGGGGCTAACGCCTCCGCCAATTTCTCAGCTAATTCCAACACGGTTTTATGCCGAAGACAGGCGTAATGATAAAAGGAGTCGGTTGGCCGAGGATTAAACGGAATTCCGGTAATTTGGGCAAGGCAATCCGCAACACCATATTCAGGAAAGCGATCCCAGCCATCATGGCAGCGATAAATTGTAATCTGATGATCACGGCAAAGTTTGATTTTTTCATCCCGAAGCTCTTTCATGGATTGATATGGAGCCGTTGTTTCCAGATAGAAGCAATTTTCATGAGAGATGATAAAATGAATATCCCGCTTAATACATTCCTCAATCACCTTTTTTGTTGCAACCCAGCAAACTGCAGCCTGAGTGATCTCCGTCTGTGTTTCGCCGATCAGAACGATATCCCGGGTTTTGCGATAGTCCACCCAGGGCGTATGTTGTTGGAGATGATCTAAAATCGTCTGTATTTGCATAAACAAACCTCCTATTTATTCCATTATAAACCGAACAACGGCAGATATCCTATGATATTTAATTCCCTGATCGGCTTTCTCAGCCACTTTATGCACAAAGTCTGTTCAGATCAAGTTTTTTGAGCCATTTCATGTATAATATATCTAGGCGGCAACAGAAAAAGAGGTTTCAATATGAATTTGGATTTTGTAACTTTAACTTTGGATAATCTGGAAACAGAACATCTCAGCTGCATCATCCGCAGCAAAAAACCGCATCCAGGTGTAGAAGCGAAACGCCGATGGCTGGCTGAGCGGATTCCTGAAGGTCATATATTTCGGAAACTGAATGTGAAGGAAGCGGTTTTCATCGAATATGCGCCATTGGAAACGGCTTGGGTTCCAATTCTTGGTGAGAATTATCTCTATCTATACTGTCTATGGGTGTCTGGATCTTATAAAGGTCAGGGTATCGGGCAGGCACTGCTGGAATCCTGTCTGGCAGACGCTGAAAGGCAAGGTAAATCTGGTGTCTGCATGCTTGGCTCCCGCAAACAAAAAGCCTGGCTTTCTGACCAAGCCTTCGCGAAGAAGTTTAATTTTAGGGTTGTTGATCAAACAGAGAATGGTTACGATCTGTTGGCCTTGTCTTTTGATAATACCTTGCCGAGGTTCGCTCAAAACGTGAAACAGATGCGAATTGAAAATCAGGAATTAACACTTTTTTATGATGATCAATGTCCGTTTATTAATCAATATATAGAAACTATACGGAAAGAATGTGCGGCCGACGCCATTCCGCTATCGCTCAATCCCATTGACTCTCTGGAAAAAGCGAAGTCCCTTCCTTGTGTGTTCAATAACTGGGCCTGCTTCTATAAAGGGCATTTTGAAACAGTCAATCTGCTTAACCTGGACGCCTTAAAACGGATTTTAAGGAAAGGCTGAATCGACATTATTCATATCGTTCTTCATTTGGGCGCTGATAAACAGCGTCTTTTTTTTGTTTTCATCTATACAATATTAATCATTACAATTCCATACTTTTACAACCCAATTCAAACGAAGTTGGAGATCATCCGCGATTCTTTGATACTTCCAATTCAGCCGGTAATTATCCTGAGCGGATTAGGATGCGTACTGCAGACATGGATAACTTATTGAAGCACGCTCAGCATACGCTTTTGTCCCCTTGAGCAGCAGACAGCGGCAAAAAAAGACAGCGCGCAGCTGTCCTTTCAGCGCAGATCTTCCTGCGTTGTAATCTTAATGTTTTTATAAGAACCCAAAACGGCATAGACCGCCTCGCCTGTCAACAGTTCCACAACCTGAGCGTCATCGGTGGCCTGCACCATTTCCTGACGCGCTTTGCGGTATGCCCGCAGAATCAGCGACGTTTTAAAAGCCTGCGGCGTCTGCGCCTGAACCAGCTGGCTGCGGTTAGGCGTTTCCTTAATTCTTCCCTCTTCAATGACCTTGATCGTATCCTTGCACGGTACGGTCAGAAGACAAGCGTCATGCTCGCTTAAACATTGGCAAAGCCGGTCCAGACAAGCTTGTTCAAGAAACGGCCGCGCTCCGTCATGGATCAGCACATAATCCTCACTCACCGCCATCAGGCCGTTGAACACACTCTCCTGCCGGGTCGCTCCGCCTTCCACGAAAACCACATTTCCCCGCTGCGTTCGATTGCGCATGCAGCGAACATAATCCTCCCGCTGCGTAACGATGACAATCTGACGGCAGCGCGGGTCTGCTTCAAAGATACTCATTGTTTTTTCCAATACATTTTTGCCATCCGCAAAGGTGTAAAACACCTTGTTGTAGCCAAGATTCATCCGGCGGCCTTGTCCGGCAGCCACGATCAACGCTGAATATTCCATCCTTTTCCCTCTTTTTCGCCTTTTAGTAGTGTTTATTTTATCACACCCTGTAAAGCCAGGCAACCAGCGCCGCTGTTTTTCACAGTTCCCGGACTGTTTTTACCTCATTCAGCCAACCGATTTTTTAAAATGCCGCGTTAAATAGGAACGGATCTGCCGGTCGATCTTTTCCGGATCTTCTCCTTCCACATCAAAAGGCGTATCCTCTCCCAGCTCCAGCGCCAGCTGCGGCATTTTGCGGGTAATTTCCTGATAACGCCGGCGGGCCAGAGCTTCCATTTCCGCGCTGCCCAGCGTCTTAAAATCGAGAACGGCATCAGCCAGTGTTTCCCAACCCTCGCCCTCACTTTGAACAGCGGCAGCCTGAAAGCCGAGTCCCGACAGACTACGGCTCTGCTGGGTGTCCAGCAGAATCAGACAATGCCGCAGATCGACCTTGCGTCCGGCTTCTTCTTCAATCATTCCCTGCTCGATGCCTTTGCGCAGAATCGCCTCACACTCTGCCCGAGCCGCATCCAGGTTCCGAATCAATAACAGCGAATAAGGAGAACGCCGCAGTTTTTCCAGCCACAATGAATACTGCTGATCGGTTCCGTGGACAAACCGATATCCTGCCTGACTGTCCTGATAATCCATCATATCCACTTCAATCCGCCGGTCATCCTGGCCAAAATACAGCTGCGCCAGCACTTTCGCCAATCGCTGCTTCAAGGAAAACTGCTTTCCGCAAAGCAACCAGACGCCTAACGGCTTGTCTTCAACAACGCCCAGTTCCATCCATTGCAGCTGCTGATCAATCTGCGTCAGCATCGTCTGCTGACCGACGAGTTCCTTGCGCAGACGCTGCATCACACGGTCCTTGCGATTTCGATCCTGCAGCGGCACATCCGTTAACTGCTGCAGAATCTGATCGATATCCTGCCGGCTGACCTGATCGCGATGATCCATCCGTGCGCTGGCACAGGCCAGATCAATAACGTCCAGCGCTTTGTCCGGCAGTTTGCGTGAAGGCATGAAATACTGCGTGCTTTCCATCAGCGGTTCAATGAGATCCATTGGAAACTGAATCTGATGATGCTGCTCGTATTCGGGAATTTTAGCTTCAATCATCCGCCGGGCGGAATCGAGATCCGGCTCTTCTATCATCACGGGCTGGAAACGCCGCTGCAAGGCCCGATCCTTCTCAATAAACTTAAGGTATTCATCATAAGTCGTTGCTCCGATGCAGCGGATTTCACCCCGCGCCAGCACCGGCTTAAGCACGCCCGCAACATCGATCGAACCTTCAGCTTTACCGGCGCCGATGATCTGATGAATTTCATCAATAAAAAGAATGACCTGGGGAAACTGCTTCAGGGCATCCAGTATTTTCTGAATCTTTTCTTCAAACTCACCGCGGTATTTTGTCCCGGCCACTAATCCGTTGACGCTGAGTTCAAAGATCACGCTGCCGCGCAAACAATCTGGGACTTCCCCATCCTGAATACTTTTCGCCAGCTGTTCAACAAGTGCCGTTTTGCCTACTCCCGGGTCGCCTAACAACAGCGGATTCGCTTTTTCCTTGCGGCATAAAATCCGAATTACGGCTTTCATCTGTTCCTGGCGTTCAACGATATTGGAAGGCCGGTTTGTCATCCACTGATTCAGATTGCGCAGCTCCCGAATCGAGTTCAGACTTTCAATATCCTGCTGATTCAGTTCGCTGATTAATTGGGCAATATCAATATCATACCGGCGCAGCAGTTCGGAAGCCACATTATTCGGGGTTTCCAGCAATGTCCGCGTCAGCATTTTCAGCGTGATCACATGCGGCGTAGACCGCGCCGCTTCAATCAAACATTTCTCCAGGATTTCTTCGACGGTCTGCGTGTATTCCGTCTGCCGTGTTTCCTCCTCATTAAATCCGAACAGCACCTGAATATCTTCTTTTAACTGTTCCGCGGTAATTCCGCGATCATTCAGCAGCTTTTTCAATGCTGAGTTTTCCGTCTGCAGAATACCGATCAACAAATGTTCCGTCCCGATAAAGGTATTTTTCATCTGCCGGGCTACCGTGCGGGCCGCCTGCAGCGCCTTTTGGGCCTGAGGATCAAAATTGGTTTTCATCCTCGCGATTCCTCCTTCCAAACCGTTGAACTTCCCAGTCCAAGTTCAGTGATAGTATTGCCCCGAGCCGTAACCACTACTCTGGAGCTGTCTGTTCCAATTTTAGGATTTGCCTCTGGCTGCTTCAACAAGCTTCATTTCAGTTTATCCGATAACCGGAGAACTTATGCCCGATCTTGAATCAGCACCTTGTTTTCTCAAACATGCGTTATCTGAAAACAAAAATAAAGGCGGTAACATTACCTTCGCATTTTTATCATAAAAATGTAAATTGTTTCCAAATCACTTTCTTTATGACATCCAGGCAAAAACATTTTATAATGGAAGCAATGACTTGCAGAAAGCAGGGAAAAGCGAGGTGATGTCATGATCGTAACAACCAAAACGGGAGATCAGGGAACAACTGAAATTCAAAGCGGACGAATTTCCAAAGCCGACCCGCTGTTGGAAGTGTTGGGTGATCTGGATGAACTGAGCGCCGATTGTCTTGTTTTCGCCAGTCTGACGCCTGCCTATCGGCTGGTTATGGAAGCTCTTGTCCAAGATCTCAGCGCCGGCTGCGCGGAACTGGCAGGGTATGGAGAAGGCCGGTTCTGCCAACGAATTGAACGGCTTGAGCTTGAAATGAAGGAGATGCTGAAGGATGGGAGTGAGTTTCGGTTTCATTATCCTCTCGCCTGTCCCTCCAGCGCCTTGTTCAACCGTTTAAGAGCTGTCAGCCGGCGGGCTGAACGGCATTGGTGGGGATTGCAGAACAGCCGCAAAACCAATCCGCAGCTGGGCATTTATCTGAATCGAATCAGTGATTATTTCTTTGCTTTGCAGATTCAAGCGGCTGTCGATTCAAAATCCAATTCATCAGCGAATTCCACTGCGGATTCAGCCATGTAAAATAGAGGAAAGGAAGCAATGCTATTATGGGATATCGTAAGGAAACGATCGCTAAACTCAATCAGGATATTCGGGATTTTTTCCCGTATTTAACTGAAATCCAACCGGAGGATCATACGATTCATTCCGGCGTATCACGGCTGGTTATGCTTGACCGTTATGCCCAAAAGGACCGGGAATTAAAGACGCTGGGGGTTGGGGATATCGTCCTGGCGGTCATTAAAGAGGACCCGAAGTATCCGGCCCGGGGAGTGGGGGCAGTAAAGACGATCGATTGGGAAAATGAAAGCGTCACCATTGAGATTGAAGAGGAATTCCGCGGTACGCTGGAAGACGAGCAGGAGTCGGTCACCGGCTTAATCCGCCGGCCGTTTTCCGAAATTGACAAGCCGATGGAAATCTACTATGAACAGATTGCCCGCCGTGTCGGCAAAGCGCTGGCGGAGCCGGAGAACAACGAGACTCAGCGGGAAAAATATGCCGATTTGTTCACCGATCAATTAAAAAAGTTAAATGTCATTCCGGCCGGACGCGTTTTATTCGGCGCCGGCAGCGGAACTCAGGTCACCTATTTCAACTGCTTCGTTATGCCGTTTGTCGCGGATTCCCGCGGCGGCATTGCGGAACACCGCAAGGAAGTCATGGAAATCATGTCGCGCGGGGGCGGCGTCGGCACCAATGGGTCCACTTTGCGTCCGAAGCATGCTCCGGCCAAGGGCGTCGGGGGACGCAGCAGCGGTGCTGTCAGCTGGCTGAACGATATCGCCAACCTGACCAACCTGGTTGAACAGGGCGGTTCCCGGCGCGGAGCTCAGATGATTATGCTGGCTGACTGGCATCCGGATATCATAGAATTCATCATCTCCAAAATGCAGAATCCGCGCGTTTTAAAATGGCTGAGTGAGAACAACAAAGACGAACAGGTTCGGGAACTGGCGCAGCGGAAACTGAAATTTATTCCGCTGACGCGGCTGGAACGGCAGATGCTGGAAACTCTGATCGACAATAAAAATACCCCGGCCGAAGTGCTGGATTATGCCCAGCAGACCTTGCTGGAAGGAGGACGGCTGGAAGTTGTCAATCCGGAATTCTTAAGCGGCGCCAACATTTCCGTCACTTTGACCGATGAATTTATGCACGCGGTCGAAACGGACGGAACTTTCGATCTGCGTTTCCCGGACATTGCCAATTATACGCCGCAGCAGAAGGAAGCCTACGACACGCATTGGCATAAGATCGGAGATGTGCGCGAGTGGGAAGCGCTGGGTTATCCGATCAAAACCTACCGCACGATCCGCGCCCGCGATTTGTGGGATCTGATCTGCTTCTGCGCAACCTATTCGGCGGAACCGGGAATTTTCTTCATTGACAACGCCAACAAAATGACCAATGCCAAAGCTTATGGGCAGAAAGTCGTCGCGACCAACCCTTGCGGAGAGCAGCCGCTGGCTCCCTATTCTGTCTGTAACCTAGCGGCGGTCAACCTGGCCAACTTCGTTGATAAAAAGACCGGACGCATCCTGTTCGAGGAGCTGGCTCAAACCGTTTCTCTGACAGTCAGAATGCAGGACAATGTCATCGACAGCACACCGTATTTTCTCAAAGCCAATGAGGATCAGGCGCTGGGCGAACGGCGCGTGGGTTTGGGCGTGATGGGTCTGCATGACATGCTGATTTGGAACCGCAAGCGTTACGGCTCCGCCGCAGCGCTGGAAACCATTGACCAGGTATTCCACTGCATCGCCCGCGCGGCCTATCAGACCTCGGTTGAACTGGCGAAAGAAAAAGGCAGCTTTCCGTTTTTTACCAGCGGTGAGGCGTTCATCAATACCGGCTATATGAAACAGATGGATGAAGATCTTCGGCAGGATATCCTGAAATACGGAATCCGCAATTCCCATCTGCTGACGATTGCTCCGACCGGCTCGACCGGGACGATGGTTGGGGTTTCGACCGGACTGGAACCGTATTTCAGCTTCTCTTACTTCCGCTCCGGACGGCTGGGCAAGTTTATTGAAGTCAACGCCGCCATCGTCGATCAGTGGCTAGCACTGAATCCGGGCTATACCCGCGACACACTGCCGGAATTCTTTGTCAGCGCCATGGAACTGACGCCGGAAGAACATGCGGATACGCAGTGTGCCATTCAGCGCTGGATTGATTCTTCAATTTCCAAGACTGTCAATGCTCCGCGCGGGTTCTCTGTCCGCCAGGTGCAGGGAATTTATGAGCGGCTGTATGCCGGCGGCGCTAAAGGCGGTACTGTTTATGTCGATGGTTCCCGTGATTCCCAAGTGCTGACCTTAAGCAATGAAGAAGAAAACAGCTGGGATCAGATGGATATCGAACGCGATTTCGGGGTTCCGGTCAAAAAAACGCAGGAAGCGGAAAAGAAGACCGACCTGCGCGCCGACCGACAGGACCGCAACATCGGCGTAGAAGTCGGCGATATCTGTCCGATCTGTCTGGAAGGCATCGTAGAAGAAATCGGCGGGTGCAATACCTGCACCAACTGCAACGCTCAGCTGAAATGCGGGCTGTAAACTGACGCCGGATTTTCTGTCTGAAATGACTTCTCTTCTTGGATCTGTATTGAAAAGGATTGCCTTCGGCTTTGCGAATGACAATCCTTTTTCATGTTTATTTTCTCCGGCTTCTTTACAGCTTGGCTTTTCCCGGCTTCGCATTAAGTGCAGGCTGCCTGGCAGCAGCCTAATGGATCTGCGTTACATATCAGAGTGACAACCGTTAATCGTTTAAAAACGGAAACAGCTGATTCATCACGCTTTCCCAGACTGGCTGATCGGTAAGAATTTCACCTGTCAGTCCCGGCTCGCCGTAAACCAGTTCTCCCAAGTAGAATAAATCGTTATGCTTAAACATGAACTGACCTTCCAGCGAATCACCGACATTGTGATATTCCATGATCGCCGCGGTTGTGCCCAGCCATCCAAGCTGCCGTTCTTCCCCCAGCCACACTCGATTTTCCTGCAGCGGCATCACCGCGCTCAGATCTTTTTCGCTGACAACCAATTCCAGACGAAGGGAACGGCTATCCGGAGAATCTGCCTGTCCGTAATAGCGAAGACCGATCGGCTGGGGATCCGCGGTAAAACTGGGAGCATAGTTGATCGTATAACATTCGCCGTGAAACTGCACTTCTGCCTGCGCAGGTGAAATCTCACGGCTGAGCTGATCGCGGAACAGTTCGTTAATCAGCGTGATATCCACATGGAATTCATCTTTCAGCGCTTCTGTGGTCATGCTGACCGGCGCAAAGGAATAGGGCTGATGACGGAAGCTTTTCCACGTCCAAAAGCCGGCGCCGTACAAAATAACAAAGATCATCATGCCGATTTCGATTTTTTTCCGCACACTGATCCCTCCTTTTAAATCCAGTATGACCCCAAAGCCTGAAATCAGCGGCTTACAGCTGCCATCCGGAAAGATCCGGCTGCGTCATCGGCTTGTCTGTACTGATCATCAGCGTCAAAGTAAAGCTGATCCGCGTTGGTATTTCCTCTTCCAGCGTAGAAATAGCCAGATTCAGTTCACCGCGGGTCATCTGATACTCTTTGCTGATATCATAATTCAGCGTACAGGCCTCCAAAGCGACCGAGTCATCGATATCCTTCCATTGATCCCGAAGGTTGTTCAGCGTTTCTTCATTCCCCGTTTCCTCGATCAAACTTTCCAGCATTCCCTGAAGCTCCGCAAAATTATCGGCCTGATAGCTCAGCCGGTAACCCTCACTTGTTTTCTCCACTGAGAATTTTTGAAACATCGATGCGATGGACTGGGTTTCGTTGTTTTCTGAATCGGACGAAACAAACGGTTCAATGCTTCTTTCTCCCATGATATCGGAATAAAATGTCTGATCCTGAACAAAGAAGCTGAACGTCATAGCCTGTCCCAAAAAAGTTGTCCCCATTTCAAAATAAATCGCAGGTTCTCCTACGGTGCTTAACGGCTGGGTCTGAATTACACCGGACAGCGGAAAATCCAAGGTCATGCCTTGAGCCTCCATACTCATTTTGCCATCCAGTTCAAGGGTCTGAACAGCCTCATTTTGGGCAGACTGAGCTTCTACCCGAGCCATGATTTCCTGGGCCGATTCCTGTTTTGCGCAGCCGCTGAGGAGTAAGCAAACCAACGCGGTGAATCCGAATCCTATTCTTTTCTTCATCTTCCAATTTCCTTTCTTTGCTTGGCTTATCAGGACGCAGGCCTGATGATTTTTTTCAAGTCTTGGTACGTAAAGTATATCATAGGCTAAAATGAATTCCGACAAAATCTGACTGAGATTGGACTTCCGCTTTTCATCGCTGCAGCTTTTTTTAACCGCTTCATAAGATAAAGTTTAAAACAGCGCTTTTCCATTTTAATTCACGCTTCTCTATGACAGTTCAGATCAACCGCAGCCCCGTGGGAAAAGCGGCAGGCAATTCGCTTTCCTGACCTCCATAGTACAAAACCAGGGAACGGGCCAGCGCATAGGCCTGAAAGAACAGCGCCTGCGACAGTTCAATAAATAGATCTGTTCGCTGCATATTCAGAGCCTGAACAAGCTGATTCAAAATCGCCGCAATCCGCTCCGGCTGCGTCAAGTCCGGATAATCTGCATCCAGCGGCAGATGTTTGAGATAATATCCCCAGATCAGAAGATTTTTCAGCTGTTCCAGAAGACTTCGCTGCCCAGGATAGACAGCCTTTTCTCCCAGCTGCCAAAGCAGTTCGCTTAACAAGGAATCCGAGGTCAGTCCCAAAACCGCTAAACGCTGCGCATACTGTTCACATTCAGCTTTGGACAGAAATGGATAAACCGTTTTAGCCAGCGGAGACCAGCACAGCGCCAGCAGCTGCAGGGCATCCAGAAAATAGACGATGTTTTCCCTGACCAACGCGATCTCCAGTTTCACCGTCTTAGCCGGGATTGGCCTGCGCAGAATGACCGACCCTTTCTTCGGCGCCGTTTGTATCAGTCCGATGTCATTAAGCAGCGCAACCGCGCTGCGGATCGTCGCCAGGGACGCGTCATATTCCTGCATCAACTGCGGAATAGAGGGAATGTAGGGCTGAAAAGCAAACTCCTGACTGCGGATGCGATTTGACAAAGACCGGGCAACCGCCGTATATTTCGGCGTGCGGCTGTTCAGCGCAGCCCAGGTATATTCAGCAGGAGCTTTCACTTCCGCACAATCCTCGGTCAAAGCATTCAGAATTTTCTCCGCCCGGGTCCAGCCTTTATAATAAATCTGCCGCAGAAGATCCTCACATTGCGAACGCCTTCCGGCTTCCATCGCTTTGAACAGCTCTTGAATCAGAGCTTGAAACTGTTCAAAAGGCAGGGCATAGCGGGCATCCAGCTGCAGCGTAGCATACAGCGGAATATAAGTGGAATGACTGACCTCCTGAGCCCAATCCATCAACACCTGGTTGTGCATCGGGAGGAACAGCGAATCCAACAGTTGGGAATAGGCATGCAGCTGCCCGCGCTGTTCCTCGGATTTCGCAAATTGTTCCAAAAGCTCACGCAGCGGGTTCAGATCTTTCATCTGCATTGCTCCCCAGGCCTGAAGTCCGGGATACAACGGAGCCAGACTGCAGAACATATCTAAAATGATGGCTTTGCGCATTACCGCCAGCCCGGCGCTTTTTTCCTGCGGCAGATCACATTGAATTACCGCTTTCGTCCGGGCGCCGGAAGAAACGATGCCCTCCGCCTGAAGCATACGGTAAACCCGGCGAACGGTGGTTATGCCGACATTATACTGACGGCACAGTTCCGTTTGGGAAGGCAGCTGATCCCCGCGGCGCAGAGCTCCGCAGCGGATCTGCGTTAAGATCGATTGATAAAGATAATCGTACAATGTCGTTGCCGACTGCATTTTATGTGCCTCCTCCGCTGTTTTTTTTCTTTATTTTATATTATATCATGAGCAGAATCGGATGGAAATGACCCTTGCCAACCTAGCTCCGCAGAGGTACAATAAAGCCAGATAATCTGATAGCCTAATAGATAAAGACAAACTGTCAATTGCCCCTCTGTTCTGTTGACTCATCAGAATTTTCAGATTTGTCTTCAGCTGGATATCAGGGAGGAATTTACCATGAACGCCATCAATCCGCAGGCTGTACCGCGTCAGAATCAGGATTATACGCTTTTGATGAGCATGCTTCACGTCAGCGTCAGCAAGCATCTTCTGGACGAGCATTTCACATTGATCTGGGCCAATGATTTTTATTATGATCTGATCGGTTACCCGCAGGCGGAATATGAAGCGCTGTATCACAACCGCCCGGATCTGTATTATGCACAGAACCTGGAGGATTGGCATGCGATCCAGCAGATTGTCATCAAAGCAATCTCAGCTGGCCAGCCCGGCTATACCACGGTCACCCGGATGCGCCGCAAGGACGGCAGCTATATTTGGGTTCAGCTGGCCGCCACCTTTGTCGATGAACAGATCGGCGGTGTTCAGGTCGCCTATACCGTTATGAACAACATCGACGAAGTGATGCAGATGCGGATGGAACAATCCGTTACGTATGATAATTTGCCGGGTTTTGTTGCCAAATATCAGATTGGCCCCGATCTGCAGCTGAAGCTTCTGGACGCGAATCGGAAGTTTCTTGATTTTTTTGGTGAAGACAGCTGGAAGAACGAGGATTATCCGCTGTTTGTTGAAAATGTTGCCCGCAGTGCCGAGCAGCTGGAGGCTAACCGTGAACGACTCAGCAACGGTCTGCCGGTTCATTTTACAGCCCAAATGCGGGGGCAGAGCGGCGCCGATGCCTGGCTGCAGATTAACGCTGAACAGATCGGCGTAAAAGACGGCCTGCCGGTCTATCTGGTCATCTACCTGGATGTCACCAATGAAACAGAACTGCGGCAAATGCAGACCAAGCTGGAACATCAGGCCGTGGAACTGAAAGCGGCGCTGAAAACCGCCAACCAAGCCAGCCGCGCCAAATCTGATTTTCTTTCCAGCATGTCGCATGATATCCGCACGCCGATGAACGCCATTATGGGGATGACGGATCTGGCGCTTCTGCATCTGGACGATCCTGACAAGCTGCGCAGCTGTCTGCGCAAAATCGCGCTGTCCAGTGAACATTTACTGGGACTGATCAACGACGTCCTCGATATGAGCCGCATCGAAAGCGGCCGGATGACGCTGAACAATGAGCCGCTCACGCTGCCGGAAACACTGGAAAATATCGTCGCGATCATGCAGCCGATGCTCAAAGCCAAGCATCAGAAATTTGCCATTCATCTGCGGCATGTGCGGCATGAACAGCTGTGGTCGGATCCGCTGCGGCTGCGTCAGATTCTGATCAACATTTTATCCAACGCCTCCAAATTTACGCCTCCGGAAGGCTCGATCACATTTACGCTTGAAGAACAGGCAGAAATGAGCGGCGGATATGCTGAGTTCCGGTTTATCGTGCAGGACAGCGGTATCGGTATTCATACGGAGTTTCTAAGCCAGCTTTTCGAGCCGTTTTCCCGTCAGATGGACAGCCGGGTTGACAAAACCGAAGGCAGCGGATTAGGCATGGCGATCACGCACCGGCTCGTCGATCTGATGAATGGAAAAATTGAAGTGGAAAGTCAGGTTGGACAGGGAAGCACCTTTACTGTCACGCTGCCGCTGCGCATCCAGCAGAAACCAGACGAACTGACAACCCATTTCCCCAACCTGCATGTGCTGGTTGTCGATGACGATGTCATCATGAGCGAAACGATGACAACAGCCCTGCAGCAGCTGGGCGTGCAGGTAACTCTGGCAGCCAGCGGAGAGGAAGCCCTGCGGCAGGCAGCGCTGATCAAGGCGCAGGACAAGCAGTTTGACGCCGTTTTTCTCGATTGGAAAATGCCGGACATGGATGGTCCGGAAACCGCCCGGCAGCTCCGCCGCCAGATTTCCGGCACTGTCCCGATTCTGATCGTTTCGGCCTATGATTGGGGCGATATTGAACTGGAAGCCCGAAAAGCCGGAATTGACGGCTTTATTTCCAAGCCGTTGTTTGCTTCGACGCTTTGCCGGGCGCTGCAAACCTATGTCATGGGGAAAACTGACGTTCATCCTCATCCCGATCAGCCTGCGGAAAGCTTTGCGGGAAGACGGTTTCTGTTAGTCGAGGACAACGCGTTAAACCGTGAAATCGCCGTTGAGCTTTTAGAACAGGAAGGCGCCTGTGTGGAAACGGCTGAAAATGGTCAGGAGGGCATCTGGAAAATGGAACACGCCCCCTATCATTGGTATGACCTGATTTTGATGGACGTTCAGATGCCGATCCTCAACGGTTATGAGGCTGCCCGTCAGATTCGCCGTCTGCCGCGCCGGGATGCCCAGCAAATCCCGATACTGGCGCTGACTGCCGACGCCTTTGCTGAAGATATCGCCTTGGCCAAAGAAGCCGGCATGAATGGGCATCTGGCCAAACCGCTGAATATCAAAGCGCTGCGCAAAGAGATCCTGCAGCAGTTGAAAGGTGAGGCAAGTGAACAGACTTTTTAACAAAATAAAACGAAGCTCAATCCTGCGGTTAGCCTAACAGGACTTCAAGCTTCGTTTTTTAATATTTAGCTAATTCAGAATTCAGCCTGCGGCCCCGGAGATTCCGGTCTGTCTGACATTAAATCCTAAGCATGCACCTGCTGCTTTTCTACCTGACGGAAGAAGCGGAAGAACAAAATCACCGTGGTCAGTACGGAAATTGTATCCGCGATCGGTTCCGCCACAAAGACCGCAAACACTTGGTTTCCGAAAAAATTCGGCAGAATGTAAATCAGCGGAATCAACAGAATAATTTTGCGAAGCAAGGCTAGGAACGTGGAAATTTTGGCATTGCCCAAAGCGATGAAGGTCTGTTGGCAAGCCAGCTGCGCCCCCATCAGGAACACCGCGGCAATATAAATTCTTAGCGCCCATACCGTGATCTGCGTCAGGGCTGGATCGCTGGTAAAGATCGCCGCGAACATCTGCGGGGCCACCATGCACAGCAGCCACATCGTCGTTGAATAAACCAGACAGCAGACTAACAGCAGGCGGAAGGCCTGCTTTACCCGGTCAATCTTTCCCGCACCGTAATTAAAGCTGATGATCGGCTGCGCTCCCTGCGTCAGTCCCTGCAGCGGAAGCATCGAAAACTGCATTACGCTGGACAGGATCGTCATCGCTCCGACCGCCAGATCGCCGCCGTATTTAAGCAGAGAAGAATTAAAGCATAAGACCAGCAGACTTTCGGTGGACTGCATGATAAACGGCGCTACGCCAAGCGCCAGAGCCGGGAATAGGATCTTGGTATTGATATTGAAATATTTCGGATGCAGCCGCAGCTGACTTTTTTTACCGCTTAAAAACAGCAGTACCCAAACTGTGGAAACGGCCTGCGACAGCACCGTCGCCAACGCCGCTCCGCGCACGCCCATATTGAAGCCGAAGATCAAAATCGGATCCAGAACGATATTGGTAATCGCCCCGATAATCACGGTGAGCATACTGATCCGGGAGAACCCCTGCGCCGAAATAAACGCGTTCATCCCCAATGTCAGCTGAACGAAAATCGTTCCGGCCGCATAGATCATCATATAGGCCTTGGCATAGACAATTGTATTGGCACTGGCTCCGAACAACATCAATAACGGCTCGCAGAACAGCATCGTCACAGCGGTCAGCACCACGGATGTGATCACCAGCGCTGTAAAGCAGTTGCCTAAAATTTTATTGGCCTGTTCGGTATCCCCTTTGCCCATCATGATGGAAGCCCGCGGCGCGCCGCCCATGCTGACAAGCGCGGCAAAAGCCGAAATGATCATGATCAGCGGAAAAGCCACACCGACACCGGTCAGCGCAGCTGCCCCATTGCCAGGAATGTGGCCGATATACATGCGGTCGACCATGTTGTAGAGTGCATTGACAACCTGAGAGGTAATCGCCGGTACCGCCAGCGCGAAAAACAGCCGGCCTACCCGATCCTCTCCTAAATTTGTTTCCTTGGATTGAAGCATCGTTTAATCCCCTTTCTGATTCGTCATCGCTTCGATATTCGCATAAATCTGATGCTGAACCCGACTGTAAACAGCCAGGTCTTCCTCCGTGATATTGCGTGTCAGGGCGTGGGAAAACTGATCCATGCTCAGACGCATCTGGCCGATCACCGGCGCGGCTTTGGGCGTCAGCTTCAAGTGCAGAATTCGATGATCGTGGACATCTTCCTCACTGGTCAGATAGCCCCGCCGGGTCAGAGCGTCAACGCTGCGGCAGACAAGTCCTTTGGAAACCGACAGCGTCACGGTCAGCTCCTTCGCAGTATTGATCGACGGATTGTTGAACAAAAAGATCAGAACATTCATCTCATTGGGTGAGAAGACCTCGCCCGCTACAGAACGCGCGCAGTAGCGGCTGTAAGCCTCGCGCAGACGCGCATAGCCTTTCAGCATCTGTTCAACGTTGAAGATAGGTATACGGATTTTATTCATCTGCCTGCCTCCTTGCCAATTAGTTTACTTGTATACGAACATGTCTAAGTATACTCCGGATCTGACGCAAGTCAAGCCATCCTCCGTCTTATTCCTATTCTTTCCTCCTCGCGCTGGTTATTCTTTCCTCTCTGTATCGAGATTGATTCCATCACCAATTAAAAAAACAACGATCTGAGAAGACCGTTGTATTCCGGCTAATGATTATTTCAATCCCCATGATGAGTCCTATATCGCTCAACATGACACGGCAGCATTGCTGCCTTGGATCTCGTTTCCAGATCGGCTTGACTTCATGTCAATGCAGGATCGATGCCCGCCGCTGCCGTTAAACTTGTTTTTGGCGATTTCTCCCTCCACATGCAGAGGTGGGGGAATCCTCGCTTATTCGTTGAAAGTTGAAAAAGCCAATTCACCAGCCGATTCAATCCGCTCGCTTCAGTTTAGGATTGCACGCCGCGATTGAAGCCATGAGTACCTCTCAAAAAGACCGCCGCCAGCCATTCCGGCTACAAATAACGGGCTGTGGCACTGACGCCGGCGGATTTTAAGACCTGCGGCTCACCGGCAAACATCAGCTGTCCTCCCTGATCGCCGCCCTGCGGACCCAAATCAATCACCCAGTCGCAGGCACGGATCAGCTGCGGATTGTGTTCAACCACAATCAGGGTATGGCCTGCCTCCCGCAGCCGGTAAAGCAGCCGGATAAAGCGGTCAATGTCTTCCGGATGCAGACCCGTCGTCGGTTCATCCATTAAATAGAGCTGCCTCTTACCGCTTGGATTTTCAATCAGCTCTGCCGCCAGCTTTAAGCGCTGCGCTTCCCCGCCGGACAACGTCGTCAGCGGCTGGCCTAACGGCAGATAACCCAAGCCGGTTTCGGCCAGCAGGGCAAGCTGAGCATGAAGTTTAGACTGATCCGCAAAAAAATCCAGCGCTTCCTCGACCGTCAGATCCAGCACTTCCCGAATTGTCATACCGTTGTATCGGAAATCCAGCACCGTTTCATTGAACCGCTGACCCTGACATTGCGGACAGACGATCTCCGTATCGGCAAAAAACAACAAATTGCTTTCCACAACCCCCATGCCCTGACACCTTTCGCAGCGGCCGCCCGGAGTATTGAAAGAGAAAGCCTTCGCGCTCAGTCCGGCAGCCCGGGCTTGTTCGGTCTGAGCAAAAAGCTGGCGGATCAGCGTGTAGATTCCGGTATACGTCGCAGTATTGGAGCGCTTCATCCGGGTGATTGAAGTTTGTTCAATTCGGACGATCTGATCAAAATTTTCCAAACCGCGGATCATCGCCTGAGGACAGCGCCCGGCTGAAAGCACCGCAAAGATCAGGGTTGATTTACCGGAACCGGAAGGCCCGGTAACGGCGCTCAGACAGCCGGTCGGTATTTTTACATCAAGATGCTTTAAATTATAAAGACTGGCATTTTCAATCGTAATCCAATTCTGAGCCGGTCTGGGATGCGGATTGAATTCATCAGGACGCTGCAGCCAGGCGCCGCTCAGGGATGCCGGATCCGCCTGCAGCTGTTTTAAGGTCCCGAAGCTGACAATCCGGCCGCCATGGATTCCCGCTCCCGGACCGAATTCCACTAACAGATCGGCCGCGGCCATGATCTCCAGATCATGTTCGATCACGATCACCGTATTGCCCAGATCCCGCAGATGCTTAAGCAGATCAATCAGACCTTCGGTATCCTGCGGATGCAGGCCCGCCGTCGGCTCATCCAGCATGATCACCAACCCCGACATTTCCAAATCCAGCGCTGCCGCCAAGCGCAGCCGCTGCCGTTCACCGCCGGATAACGTCACGATCTGCCGATCCAGCGTCAGATACCCTAAGCCTAAGCGGATCAGCCTTCTGAGTTTGGTTTGAATATCACGCAGATACGCTTCTGCCACAATTCCCGCATTGCCGAATAAAATAGCATCCAGCTGTTCTATCCAAGCCTGCAGCGCCGTCAGTGAAAGCGCAGATAATTCCGGCAGCCGGGTCTTGTTGACCGTCACGGTACGGCTTAGCTCAGTCAGCCGTTCGCCATGACAGATCGGACACGGCGTTTGTTTAAAATAAGCATCCAAGGCCGAAGTCTGACCGCCTTTTTCAACCCATCGCCGTTTCAGATTGGCAACCACCCCTTCAAAATTGCCTGCTTTTTTTAAATTCGGCTTCCCCCGCAGCGAAGCCTTTCCTTCCAGCAGCAGCTTGCGCTGAAGGGCGGTGTATTGCGACAGCGGGACGTTATGCGGTTCCTCGATTCCCAGTGCTTTGCAGGCAGCATAATACAGCTCGCTTTGATATTCGCCATACCGTTTTTCCCAAAAGCGCACTGCGCCCTGTTCGAGCGATAACGAATCATCGAGAATCCGCGCTGAATCGATAACCGAAATCTGTCCCAAGCCTTCGCAAGCCGGACACGCTCCCTCCGTGGTATTGAATGAAAAATAAGTCCGGGTCAGCTTATCCATGCGGAACCCGCAATGTGGACAATCCATAGTTACATGAAAGTCCCCGTTGATTTTCTCCGTCGTTTCCCGACATTCGGCCGCTTCAATCTCGCGATGACACTGGGGACAAGAACGGCGGTGCAGCTTCTCATAGATCATCCGCAGATCGGTATAGATGTTGCTTTGCGTGCCGACCGTCGAGCGCGGATTTTTATTTTCCATCGTTTGGGTGATCACAATCGCCGGACTGGCTCCGCGGACTTTCCTGACTTTGGGTTTCGGTATTCCCTGCATGCCCATAGCTTCCAGATACTGCCGCTGACATTCATTAAACAGCACGTCGATCAGAAATGTAGATTTCCCGGAGCCGGACACCCCGGTCAAGACGATCAGCTTTTCTTTCGGCAGCGTCAGTGAAACGTCCTTCAGATTTCCTTCCCGGGCGTTCAGAATTTCTATTTTATCCATTGTTTTTGACTTTCCTTTCCCGCTTATTCCGCGCTGAACTGAAGAGAAGGCGGAACCTCTGTATCGATTAACGGGCGAATCTTGGCGATGACTTTCGGATCCGTTAAATCCCAGGGAATACTCTGTGTGGGATCGGCGTTGATTTTTGTCCGATTGATCCGGCTGAAAGAAAACATCCGCATGCCCACCGTTCCGACAATCATATCTTCCACCCGCAGCAGCCGGTCAGCCTGCCAGCTTTGAGCATCTAAAACTTCTACAAAGTCCAACATATTCGCTTCCGTGATTTCTGTTTCATTTATCCGAACACAAGAATAGAAGCAGCCTGCTCTTTGATAAAACTGTGCCCAGCGCATCAATTCTTGTATCAGCGCGGTTTCAAGCTTCTGCCCATCATCAAACTGTTCCACGGTTATTCCAAAGTCCAGATAAGAACGTGTATCTTCTGAAAGTCCCTGAGCCTTAAGCAATTGTTGTTCCCGGGTCATCTCCATGTTCGAGCAATGGTATTGCAAATCCAGATACAGCCGGTCTTCGCACTGCGTCACAGTCATGCGGTTTACTTCATCTGATCGGCAGCCTTCTAAGAAAGGCGGCAATTCCACAACCGCCTGCGGCAGCGGTTCCGGTTGATGGAAAAGGGGATAGAGGAAATCAAGATTCTGAATCAGCAGCCCGGATCCGATCAGGGAAATTAATGCGAAAACCAGCGTCCGGGTAGGGATAAACCGATCGCTGGTCCGTGTCTTTGCCTGGTTTGCCATAATAAATATCCCCTTTCTCCGTTCTGTCCGTCTTTTGATTTTTTCATATCAGGATGAAAAAATTATTGAGGAACTTCAAGATCAACTAACGGCCGGATTTTAGCTATGACTTGAGGATCGGTTACGTCGAGCACGTTGATTTCCTCCGTAGATTGGGCAGGCTTCAGTACTTCTGCGATATTAAACATAAACAAACGATCGCCGACCGTTCCAAACACTTCATAGTCAATCCGATAAATCTGATCCACCTGCCAGGCTTGCTCATCCAAAACTTCTGCGTAGTTCATGATGTTGGCTTCGTTGATTTCGGTTGTGCTCAGCCGCACGCAGTGATAGAAACAGCCGACATACTCCACCAGCTTCTGCCATTCGATCATTTCCTGAAGCAGCTGATGCTGCAGCTGCGAAGCCTCCGGAATAATTTGAATTTCCATGGAAAAATGGACTTCCTGCGTATTGATCGAAGGGATGCCCTGGGCTAAAAGCTGCTTATCTGCTTCTGTAAGCTCATTGACCTCACAGCGGTATTTCTGAAGCAGACTCACCATCCCATCCATTTCCGTGATGGTCAGCGTATTCTCTTCATGGCGCAGACAGCCGTCCAGGAAGGAAGGCAGCGCCACCGTTTTTGAAATAGGCTGAGGCTTAGGGGTAGCGGAAGCGATCTCCGGGAAGATCTGATCGAAATTTTGTACGGCAATGCCAAAACCGATCAGCGCAAGCAGAACTACGGCAACGACCACAGCGGTCAGAGTGCGGACTGAATTTTTCTTCATCCGCTCACCTCAATCCATGGCCGGCCGACAACCCGCAGATAATCCTCAGGATCGGTTGCGCCTTCCGTATTGAAAAGCAGGACAACCGAATTCTCATCCAAGCCTAACGCCTGTTTCATCTGCGCATAACTCGCGTCCTGACATAACTTCATCAATAGTCCCAAGCCTACCGCTCCGGATTCTCCGGCAACGATCGCTTGATCTCCGTCGGATGGATCGGCATACTGACGCATCCCCGCCTCAGTAATTTCATCGGCACAGGCAAAGTAGAACGAAGCATAATCACGCAGGACAGGAAAGATATCGGGATTGACTTCACCGCAGTTCAGCCCCGCCATGATCGTCGGCGTGATTCCTGCCTTCGACACCAGCTCGCCTCGCGGACAGGAAGCAAAAACACAGGCTGAATCCGCAGCCTCAATGATTGAAGTAACAGGCAGCTGATCTTTCTGCGTATCCGCCAGCCAGCCTAAAACCGCCCCGGCCATCGACCCGACCCCGGCCTGCAAAAACACATGCGTCGGCTGAATTGAAGGCGGAAGCTGCTGATAAACTTCGCGGATCATCGTTGTATAGCCTAAAACAATATTCTGCGGAATTTCATGGTATCCGGGCAGCACGGTATCCTGAACCAGGATATATCCCTGCCGCTGAGCATAGTCCCGTGTCCAGCGCACCGTTTCATCATATCCCCATTCCGTCACTGTGACTTGGGCATTGCCCAGGGCTTCAATCGCTTCAACCCGGCTGGCCACGGTCCCCTTCGGCATAAAAATCTCGGCCCGGCAGCCCGCCTGCAGCGCCGCCCAGGCCACGCCTTTGCCATGATTGCCGTCCGTGGTCGTAACAAAAACCGGCTTTTGATCCGGCATTTCAGCCAGAATCTGATGAACCGCATAACTGGCCCCCAAAGCCTTAAAAGCTTTGAGCCCAAACCGCTGCGACTCGTCTTTAACCAGGATCGCCCTGATGCCCAGCTGCTTCGCCAAAGCTTCCAAATGGATCAGCGGCGTTGGCGCATAGCCGGCCAGCGATTGATGAAAGGCCTTAACCTGCTCGTAATGACGGGTGCTGAACATGGCCGGCAGCGGCCCGCGCGCTAATTTTCCCTCCGCTATTTGAATTGATTTCATAATTTATCTCCTTTTCCTGATTTCAGTTTATGCCTGCTCGCCCCGCAGCTTCATCAACTGCCATTTTCCGCTTCGGTAACGCAGCCAGATCAGCAGAGTGCGTAAAAGCTGATCCGCAACCAAGGCCATCCAGGCTCCATATAAGCCCCACTTCAGCTCGTAAACCGTTAAAACGGCCAATAATGGACGAACGATCAGGGTTGTGACAAAGATGACCACAGCCGTGGTCTTCGTATCCCCAGCGCCGCGCAGAACACCGGCCAGAATAAACTGCGTCGCCTGGAATGGCTGAATCAGCGCCAGAAACATCAGAATCCGCGTCCCCTGTTCGATGACTTCTGCTTCATTGCTGTAAAGGGCGACAATCGGACCGCCGATCACAAAGAAGATCATAGCCAGAATCAAGGAAAAGCCAATTCCGATCTGCTGACTGACTTTTCCATAATGATGGGCCATATCCGTGCGTTTTTTTCCTAATGACTGGCCGACCAGCGACGTCGAGGAAACCGCGAAGCCCTGACCGATCATAAATGACAGAGCCTGAATGTTCATGCAGATATTATGCGTGGCAAACGCCACCGTGCCTAAGGAAGCTACCGTTTTAGAATAGAGGATGACGCCAAAGCGCATGAACAGCTGCTCCACCATCGCCGGCAGACCAATCGCAAAGATGTTGCCGAGGATTTCTTTATCGATGTGATATTTCTCAAGCAGATGAAATTCAAGATATCCGCCCTTCTTCATCAAGGCCCAGGCCGCCATCAGAAAGGCTGCCGTCTGACCGATGACCGTGGCTAGCGAAGCTCCTGCCACACCCATTTTGGGAAATCCCAGATTGCCGTAAATCAAGATCCAGTTCAAAACAATATTGACGACATTCGCGGTCACATTGTATTTCATCGCGGTTTTGGAATCGCCCACTCCGCGCAGCAGCGCCGTAATCGTCGTAGTCAGCGCCATCAGCACAAAGCCTGCCATCTGAATCTGCAGATAAATCGTTCCGTTGACCAAACTCAGCTCATCCGTCGCTCCCATAAACCGAACCATCGTTTCGGAAAAGAAGAAGCCGGCTAACGAAGCGGCAATTGACATAATCAGCGTCAGCATCAAAGCCTGCCGCACTGTTTCATTGGCTTTTCCCGGCTGTTCTGCGCCTTTATAACGAGCCACAAGAGCGGTAGCCCCGACATTCATCGCCATAAACATCGTCATCATTAAAAACTTCGGCTGCGTTGTTAATCCGACGGCCGTAATCGCCCAGGCCCCCAGCTGTCCGACCATCATTAAATCGGCCATGGAGGTCAGCTGCGTCAGCGTCAGCTCCACAAAAGACGGCCCGGCAATCCGTAAGACATCCTTCATCAACATTCCCCGTGTAATTCCCTCCGGCAATGTCTTTCGTGTTTTTGTAATTTCTAAGTTTTCCCCGGCTTCCACCCGATCCAAAGCCAGCTGTGCAGTTCCCCCCGCCATTCATCATCGTCCTTTCCCTGTTGTAAGATTTATTATATCATGAACAGCTCGGTCGGAAAACGCTTTCAGCTTTGTCCTTACTGCTTTGTTTATGATTTGATTCAATCCGGATTGGTCTGCCAATCTCCGCTTGTTCACAGTAAGTGTGGCTGATGTTATAAAACAGAAATAAAAAAAGATAAGCAGTATTTCCTTGATATACCACTTATCTCCATCTTTGATTATGTAATTATACTCATTAATTATTAACTTTTGACTTACAATATTATCTGCTTAAACCCTTGTGAATCAACTTTATTCTTTTTCACTCTGCCTTTTCTTAACAATTCCATGGTCAGGGATTGATGATCTTTTTCGGTAAATTCAACAATCTCAATATAATCTTCTTTCCTGACTTCCACATAAATTAAATAATTCTTCTTTGCATAGTAATAAAACTTTAAACCATCTTTTTTCGCATATACAGGTTCCAATGTTTTTGCGTCCATCAAAAAGGAATATCTTCCTAAATAGTTATCCTTTTGATCAAAAAAATGAACTTCTCCACTTAAATATCGTCCTTCAATATCAACAAACTCAATATTCAATCGATCTAGTTTAGGATTATAAGCTTGTTTAGATGAAGTGCTTGAATTTGACAAAATCAATTGACTTCCATCATTAACAAAATGAATTGTCTTCTCTTTATAATATTTGCTTACTTTTGGTGAAACAACACTCCGTTCATAAATGACTCCATTATCTATACAATAGTAATCAATATCAGGCTTAAGAAGATAGAGTTTACTTATATCCTCTTGAAACTCAGCTTCATATCGCACTGCTAAGTTAATCTCATCGTTAAATTCTATCAAATTAATTAAATGAATTTTCTTATCGGTTTGATATGTAATATCTATTTCATCTTTCCTGCAATTGAATAATTCTAAACTATTCTTTCTGCCAATTAGTATGTGGTCTGGATAATTCGAAAGTGGAAAAATAGTAGATTTAAAGACAGCGCTCGCTTCACCCTTCAAAGAGAAATTCAGATGTTTTAAATCTTCCTGTAAATTCATTAAATACACTTTATTGGAAGATGAAAAACCTTGACGGCATACAAGAACTGCATAGTCTTTACTTTCGCTAAATATAACAGCTTCTGGAATACCTGAAAATTTATATCTTTCTATTATTTCTAATGATTTTAGTGAGAAAAGAATTAATGCTTTCTCTATTTGGATGAATAATAGGTTATACTTTTCATTTATCCCCAATAAATGATTATTACTTTCTATTCCCAATGACAATTCCGCAATTTTTTTCACAAGAACTTCCTAATCACTTTATATGATTGATCACTTAAATTTTCTAAAAAACTTCTTATATTCGCTAACTTATATGCAACAGAACCATATTCACAGCCTATATCATAAAAATTTAATAAATTCATTTTCAAAGCTTTCACTCAATTTATTCATGTCAACCACATATACTTTAGCCCATTGACTTCTGTGGGTTTCGAAAGCTCTGCATATTCTTTCATTTCCACTTTCACTTTGTTCAATAATAGTGAATAAATAACAAACAGTATTTTTCGTTATATCCGAGTAGATATATAGTATAAACTTTATTGTCAAATTCTATTGTTCTAAGAATAATATGCCTTCATTTTCAGCTGCTTGCCTATTCTTGTTTTAATCATACCACATAATTTAGCTGGAAATAAAAAAGATAAGTAGTATTTCATTGGTATACTGCTTATCTCAACATTTAGATTTTCTCATAAATTATTCTTATGAAATTATAATTCACCATAAAGTTGCAAATGCTTTCTAATTTCTTTTAACGAATAATTTCTGCACTTAGAATCATTGATATTCAACAAACTAAACCTTGGATTAGTCAAATGATCATAAGAATATTTCAATTTATCTTCTAGCTCTATCCTTATAAAATAACTAAATCCAATAATCTTTATCAAAAATTGCATATAATAGCTGCATTTTATCGGTTGTGTTTCAGAACAATTCCCTTTTTCCAATTTTGCTATATTTAATCAAAAAGCATACCCTGCTTAATAAAGTAAGATATGCTTTTATCATTGAACTGAATATTAATATCCTTTAAATAAAATTGATTCACAAAACTGTTCTTTTGCTCCTCTAGCCAGTTGAAGTTTTCTAAAATCCAGTTGATTTAACTTCTGATGGATATAATCTTTTTCCTCCAGTTGAAGGATTGATACACAGTATTGTTTTAATGACTCTTCCAGGAATATTAGCCCTGTTTTTTCATCAAATTCATATTTATCAACACCCCAAATCTCAAAAATGTTATCTAATATATGAACTATTTCTTCTGTTCTTAAATCAAACAAGACCGAATACATTCTATTTTTTATTGGATAATCTATTTCAGCTGAATAATCCACTTCCAAATTTGTCCATTGTATACGGTTTTTCCACAAAGGATCTTTACATATTAATCCACTCTCTTCCCCTGATTCTTCATTTTCTATTCTTTGACGAGCCTCTGATATCAATCTTTTTCTTTCGTTGCAAAATGAGGTAACTTCACTTCCCTCTAGTTCTCGGATTACATGAGTCCAATAATAATTCCCTGACAGCGATACTTGCCCTTCACAAACAATGAGTTTTTCTCCCTCTAATATAACAATTCGCTGATTCCTTTGATCCTCAATTTTAACTCCGCCAGAGGATGTACGAGACTGAAGAAGTTGACGATCGAATCCATATCTCTTCCATGCCATATATTGTTTTTCATCTTGACTCATTCCCGGAATAATCTGGATAGAATCGGATCGAATTTGATAATACTGCCTTATGTCAATTCCAAGATAAGTAACTTCTAAAACATCCTCTTCTTCGCCCTCACGTAAAGAAAACAATTTATAATGGAAAAATTTATTCTCTGCTTCCATTATTACTTCTTTTGTTTTACAATCTATGATTTGTATTTTATTGGTCGTAGCCATAACCATGCCGCTAGAAAAACGAGAAAGCTTCCAGACTCTATCGCAGGCTAACTTACCCAGATATTCGTAATTTAAACCATCCTTTAGCTTACTCATCTCAATAAGGTAGGCATCTGCCAGTTGACTGCGATTAGTTTTAAAACTCCTGCATATTGCGTAGTCTAAATCAGCAGTAAAATCGATAGTTTCTACCCATCGCAAGTCTCTTGATTCAATAATTACATTTTTCAACTCTAAAGAATAGACTACAAAGCGTGTGTTACAAGTTATAAACAAATATCGATATTTTTCATTGTAGCCTATCATATGCGTAGTGTAAATTTTATTTCCAAATTGTTTTATTCTATACATAATTGAACATCCTCATTATCTTATGTGTTTCATCACTTATTTTTTCTAAGAAATCTCTGATTGTTCTTGTCTTAGTTGTAATGACATTTTTTGATATCGGATCACAAGGTAAACCACTACCGGCAAGAGTATAATATGTTCTGTATACTCTATCCAACATCTTTAAATATTCGTCTTTTACAATTGGAGCATGATGAATTGTATAATGTACATAAATATAAATTTCGGCAATATTAACTGTTAAATGTCGTTTACTAGTAGTACCATTAATTCCTGCCCATTTTAATACCCTTTGATTCATTTCATTGCCAGCTTTTTTTGGCACTACATGATGATTTTCTTTAGCATTAAATGTATCCTTTTTAACATATCTCTTAATTTCAGATATGATCAATCCAAGCAAGACACCAAATATAGCGGCACCTGCCATCCCCGACAATTGTTTACCCAAATCTCTTAAAGCCTCATCCAGTCCTTTGTTATAATTATTTGAAGGAGTATCTATTGTCCCTGCATTAGAACCTACACTTGATTGAGAAACCTTTGCTTCCTGTTCTTGCTGCTTCTCAAACGTATTTACAGTTGCACTTAACCCTTGTGCACATATAATTACAAGCTCACCTGTCAAAAACATTCTTATTGCTTCACGCAAGGATAGCTTGCCAGACTTTATTAAATAATTCACTACATCGACTAGTAGAGTTATTCCCCCACCCCAATCCCAAGGGAGTGTCCCACCATCTAACGGCATGATCGGTTCGCCTTCACTTTGATTATAATCTTCAGCTACTTGTGCCTTTACATAATCTATATCATAGCCTGTCTGATTTTGATTCGCTTGGGCGGTCGTTCTCACCTCTTCCGCGTTATTACCCGTTTTGTCATAGAATCGATATGGATTGTTGTTGGCAAATGTTCTGCGATTTTGGCTGATGATACTTTCCAAACTGCCTGTGTAATCATCCAATTGTAAGAACATTGCATACTTTGGTAAATAGGCTCGTTTTCTTAAATGAATAATATTACCACCATCCTTAAATTCCCCATTGAAGCTAAATCCGGAATTATAGGCATAACCATAATCTTCGTAATAATACCCATCCATTATACCTTGCAATTTACCTGCAGAATCTGATCTTGTTGTAAATGCAACCGTTCCATTTAACGATGAATGAAATAATGTATTTCCTGTGCCAATTCGTTCTAAACCATAGTAGTAGAATGTTTCACTATTCCCATATTGACGGCTCTTTGAGATTTCAGCTAATTGCTCAGCTTCTTTTTTTGAAACATCATTTATAAAATAGTAATCTCTCGTCACAGCTTCAGGCCCATCTGCCAATGGCATTACTTCATTATTGTAATAATACGGTTGTTCATAGGTGTCAATATATTTTATCAAATTTTTATTGGCATCATAATAGTAATCATAAGATGCACCGGGTCCGCCTTCTGAATAAGTAAGCATTCCAAAGTCATTATAGGAAAAATTACGATTTGCAAAAATAGTTGATGTAATCTGGGTTATCTCACCATTTGCCGAATAGTAAAACCTTTGTACGCCCTCTGCTGTCTCTATTCTTTCTAATAAATTATGGTTATTGTAGATATACACCTCATTACCTTCTGGAGTTTGAGCAACCCGATCCCCTTTATAATTATAGAAGTAATTCGTTGTTGTCATGTTTCCCTGAATATCCTTTTTTGTACTGGATTTCAATTGATTCATTTTGTCATAAGTATAAACGTTGGTGTACTCTTCTTTGCACACTCCAGAATTTATATCGTATTTTGATTTAACTTTCTCTGTTAAAACATTTCCTTCTCCGTCATATGTATACTGTAAATCATGGATTGTCTTCGCTTGGCTCTTTGTTGTTTTGGAAATCAACTGTCCATAAACATCATAATCTACAGTTACAATGAATCCAAGTTCAGAAATCTGATTAACATGGCCATTATCGTCATAAGTATATGTGGCTTTGGGTATTGTTAACGATCCGGCATCATCACTATAAACTTCAATAAGTTGATTCCAATCATTGTATTTTTTTAATTGAATGTTAACTTTTGGGCCTGTAGGCTCATCAGCGTAATAACTTGGGCCACTATTGTCAGTAACAATAATTTTCGTCTGATTATCAAACACATCATATTCATATTCAACGACATTCCCGTTAACATCTTTTACTCTGATTAACCGATCATAAATGTCATAAGATCTTGTTTCAGTACTATAATCTGAACTTGTCAAACGATTTCCATGAGCATCATAAGTAAATGTATGAATTAGATTGCCGCAGAATTCTTTTGTAAGATTGCCAAGTGAATCATATTCATAATTAATCTCTTTCTTATCCGCTTTAATGAGCTTCGTTTTATTGCCCAGCAAATCATATTGCATGCTTAAATTAATCCCGTACTCATCATGAGAAGAGACCATTTGTCCCATTAGGTTATAGGCATACGTCGCTTCCTGCGTCACGCTATAGCTTTTTTTAATAAGATTGTTTGCATTATCATAGGTATAATTCACGACACGATTTTCTGCATCTTCTACTTTCGTTAAATTGCCTTCACCATCATAAGCGAACCGTGTGCTGTTACCATTTGTGTCAATTTCTTCAATCTTATTATTGAAAGCATCATACGCAAAGCTCTTTTCATGATTCTGATTGTCTGTTTGCTTGATTATATTGCCCGATGCGTCATAGGCGTAACGATACAAAACATTCTTTTGTTCACCGCTAAGATAACCTTCCTCACTCACTTTTCCAATCAAATTGTATTCTGTATACTTTTTGACACCTTGGCTCAACTCCAATATAACCTGATTGTTACCATTGTAATCCAACTGTTTAATCAATCGATCGTTCTGTTTTACAGAGGTTTGATTTCCGTTTTTGTCATAGGAATATTCAAAAACCTTTTCATTATTGATCGTTGACTTAATAAGCTGCTTGTTTAAATCATACTCATTAACCGTGATCTGATTTCCATTGGTTATTTTCGTAACATTGCCAAAAGCATCATATTCGTAGCTGATGGTATTATTTAAAGCATCTTTTTCTGTAACAACACGATTCATAGAATTAACCGTGTTCGTTTGGACCACATTGCCGTTACGAATAAACTTTATTAAATTGCCTCGGCTGTCATATTCGTATTTCTCTATTAAAGTATTAGGATATTTTTTCTCCGTTAATTGACCTTCTAAGTCATAAGAGTAATTTATTTCTCCACCATTTGCTGATTTTTCCTTAACCAAGTAACCCAACGAATTGTATTCTGTATAGCTAATATTTCCACGTGTATCCTTTACGCTGATATTATTGCCTGCATTATCATAAGTCATATTCACTTGATAGTTATAAGGTAATTTCTTAGTAATGAGCTGCTGCTTTGCGTTATACACATATTCAGTCAAGAATCCTCGTGAGTCTACTTCTTTCACTGGCTGTGAGAAAGCATTATATTGTGTCGTCGTTTTATTGCCGGCTGGATCTTTTGATTCGATTTGATTTCCATCAGCGTCATAAACATAAGTAAACACATTACCTAAAGCATCCGTTGTTTTTATTTCCTGGCCTTTTTTATCATACTCGTGTTTAATTTTATTACCGTTTTTGTCAGTTTCCTCAAGCAGATTCCCTTCAGCATCATAAACAAAAGTAGTAAAATTCCCTAAAGCATCCGTTGTTCTTATAACACGTGATAAAGCATCATATTGATTCGTTTCGACAATTATATCATTCTCCAACTTTTTTGTAACATTGCCAAAAACATCATATTCATAGCTTGTCGTTACCCCGGATTCTTTTCTGGATAATAACTCACCCTTAGCTGTATAGCTCATTTCTGAGACAATGCCTTTGTTTGTTTCTTTAACGATATTATCGAAAACGTCATAATCGTAAGTCACAACTTGTGACAAGGAATTCGTCATTGTTTTTAAACGATTATACATATCATAAGTATAAAGCTTCTGCTGACCAGCAGTATTGGTTTCTTTGACTAGATTTCCATGAAGATCATATTCATAATTTGTTTCCAGTAATGTATTATGATCTACTTTTTTCAAAACGTTTCCAAATGCGTCTAAAGTATTTGTCGTATGATCTTTCAGCGTTTTCGTTTCTGTAACACGGCCATGATTATCATAATGATTTTCCTCAATGAGTACATTGTCAACATATTTCTTCGTTAAATTGCCGAAGCTGTCATATTCATAAGTCGTAATATAATCTCGCGGTGAAATCTCTTTAATAATCATGCCAAAATCATTATACTCAAAAGTCGTGACAAATCCCTCTTTATCTGTCGATTCAACTAATTGAGAAAGACTGTTATAAGTATAGGTTTCAGCGTTTCCTAAATGATCTGTTTCTTTAATCACGTTGCCGGCTGCATCGTATTCAATTGTTTTTATATGTCCAAGCTGATCTGTTTCTGAAATCATATTGCTATAGATATCATAAACTCGGAAAACCTCAGTACCATCCTGATATAAAACGTAATTTTGATTGCCATTGATATCATAGCTATATTGAGTTTTAACACCTTTTTTATCAATTTCTTCGATAAGATTGCCGTCTGCATTATACACTTTAGACTCAGAAATACCATTGACAGTGACTTTCGTTTCTTTCCCTGTCGCATCATAAAAATATTCAGTAACAATACCTTTAGAATCTGTCGATTTTGAAATCAATCCTTGATCGTTATATTCGTTGATCACGGTCTGACCATTCCAATATTTTGTTTTAGTCAAACGCTTCAAACTATCATATTCATACGTTGTTTTTTCACCACGTCCATTCGTTTCCGTGGTTAATAATCCATTCGTATACGTATATAGGATGATATTACCCAAACTGTCCACCGTTTTGATTAAGTTAGACGCAGCATCATAGGTGTTTGTGGTTTTGTTTCCATATTTATCGGTTGTTTCAATTAAGTTTCCTTTTATGTCATAGATATAAGTTTCAGTCTTTCCAAATTTATCAGTATAGGATGTTTTCCTTCCTTCTGCGTCATAAGTATAAGATTCCGTCAGATTTCCACGGGTTACTAAGATTGGTAAATCCATACTGTTATATTCTGTCGTTGTAATTAAGCCGTTAGGATCTGTATACTTTGTGATATTCCCTCGGCCATCATATTCCCACTTTTCAGTTCTTCCCGTTGAATACCTTTTTTCTGTATTTCTTCCATAAGCGTCAACGACATAGTTAATAGAATATCCGTCATGATTTTCTTTCTTGAGATGATTCAGCTCGTCATATTCATAAATAACTACTTCCCCATTTGGTAAAACTGCTCGGGTTAAATTGCTGCCTGTATACTCCATCTGCGTTTTCCCATTGTAAAAATCAACATGTTCGATGACCTGGCTCTTGTCATTATAAGCATAGCTCTCCGTCTTTCCATACTTGTTTCTATGCGTGAGTACATTCATTTGATTATCATAAGTAAACGCTTCATAACTTCCGTCTGAGTAATTAATTCTAGTTGGAAATCCATACTCATTCTTCTCATACGACTCAATTTTACCGTCGAAATCTTTAGCTTGTTCGATATCCCCGTATGAATTATAAGTAAATTCTGCCTTCGCACCGAGTTCATTTGTGGAATAAAGCAATTGATTTTCGACGTTGGAATAATCGTTAGTACGGCTCGTTCCATCGCTGAATTCAATTTTGGTAACACGTTCAAGAGAGTCTATATAATAAGTAACCGCATTGGATCCTTTTGTAACAATCGTTTTCCCCGGCTGATACTCAAAGGTTGTCACATTATCTTCACCGTCCATCTGACGAACTACGCGATTTTGATTATCATAAGTATTTCGTCCTAATGAATCTCCATTTTCATCGACAATCTCATTGATATGACCTGATTCATCATAAGAATAGGTTTCAGTATATCCTTGGGCATTTGTAAATTTCGTTAGTTGCCGGTTTTCATTATACTCATAAAATACTTTGGTCGCGTCCGGCAGAATAATCTCCTGAACCATATTCTGATTATTGTAATTAAATATTACTTCACTGGCATCCGATAAGCTTAGTTTTCTGATCATTCCATATTCATCATAAACCGGCTTAATGAACTGTCCGCTTAACTCCTGTATTTTGTCAAGCAGCCCATATTCATTAAAATACATAACGTTGTGTGTGTTTTCATCAGTAATCACAATTTTGTTATCTTCAAAAGACAGTGTAAATGGATTGTCAATATCTGTTGTATAGTTTCCGTTATTATAAATATATTGATATATTCTTCCATTTTCAGTTAAATAGTAGAGATTATGATCTTTATCGTAAAAAGTAAACTGATCGAAGTTCGTTGTAAAATTATTTCCAAATAAAGAGGACATTATTTCACCCGAAGAATTATAAAACCTTTTTAATTCAATACTTTCATAACCTTTAAGCTTCAGATCAACATTACTATGATAATAATTACCGCTCCCTACATTTACCGGATCAGCAGCATAACAGGCAAAAAGGCAGACATCACCACGATATTTATAATCTGCAGTGTATTCAGTGATCGTGACAGGAGGTCTAAAACTATCTGCATTCGGTTTCAGCGTATCCGAAGGAATTCGTATAACAATATTTTGACCTTCGGTCAAAACAGTATCTGAAGTATTATTATCAAATTGAATCTGTTCAATTGAAACGCCGTAGTAAGCAGCCAAAGAAGGTAAAGTTTCTCCAAGCTTCACTTTATGGAATAAGAAACGGTCGGTATAAGAAGTATAGGTTCCATACCTTCCGCTTTGATCCTGCGAAATTTCAACTTCATACAAGTAAACAGTTTCTTCCTCTGCAAAATCTGTCGTTTCCATATAGGGCGTAGTAAAGTTAGCGGGTTCTTTATCAAAGTGCTGAACACCCTCTACAGGCGAAGTGACAAAGATAGGATCAATATAAGAAGTTCCTGGCGTTTCATTTAATTCAAAATAATGATCTTTGCCTACCCGTACAATTTCGCCCTTGTCATTAAGCTTGTTTAAATAGAAAATCGCATAATAACGAGGCTTCAGAATCCCGTCAATACTCATACCATAAAATTGATTGATCCCTTTAGAATAAATCCGTAAGTTGGTCAGCATTTTATTCGGATCCAAATTCGAATCAATGTCAGCATCTACACTATAAGTTAAGGAGATTAACGGTCTGTCCGTATTGCCTTCCGTCATAAAAACATTTGGACCTTTGGTTTTATCATATTCATCCTGAGAAATTAAAATTAATGTCTTATCTGTTCCAGCATACAAGTCTTTGGCATGAGCCGTAATGTCAAATTCTTTATATCCGGTGCCCATCAGGTTCTGTGCTGAGACGTTGCTGATTTTCTTTTTCTCCGGCAGATTATAATAATTGGCACTCGCTGGATCCAAATAGGCATTGGTGGAATAAACGTCAATCCCTGCATGATCGACATATCCATTTACACGGAACAGCTTCATTTTAGCGTCAATGATTCTCATTCCTGCTCCGATATCCGGCATTTTAAAATGAATAACAGAACGTGCCCATTCAATCGTCAG
>ERZ1108168.157-NODE-157-length-68224-cov-7.557937_pt1 | contig 68224 bp, 44 predicted proteins | sample MGYA00403704_ERZ1108168 | MGnify/ENA primary metagenome ERZ1108168 (study PRJEB35170, sample SAMEA104062421) | human gut metagenome | biome: human gut; feature: human-associated habitat; material: faeces | place: Denmark | collected 2012-06-12 ...
ACATTTATTAAAGCAATATTCTGCGGAAACATTTGGTTTTAATAGAGTATACGAGAAAAAACAAGCCTACATATTTCATTGATATACAGTCATTTAACAATTCATAAAATTGTCTATTATTTTCACTATCGAAATCTATTTTCTTTCTATTTTCAAAGCCTTACAAATTATCTGAAATAATTACAAAAAAAGCCGTAAGAAGATAAATCAAGAAGCAGCAGTATAACCAGTCAGCATATTGCCACGTTGGCAAATTATTCATTTATAGCTCCACAATGCGGACAGACTCCCTTCTCCCGTAATTTCCCTCCACAACGTCCACACTGGTATTTATACCCGTTACTTTTATGCAGTTTTTTCGCAAACAGCCACACAAAGCAGAAAAGGAAAAGATAACCGATATATATATGTGTAGTCAGAATAAAAAAGAAGTAACAGAAAATACAACAGGAAGTCAATCCAAGCAAATAGAAGACAGCAGCGGCCGGAGCCAGTTGCCGGAACAGGTCATCGAGCACTGCCAGAAAGACAATAAGAAAAATCCAGATACTCAACAGGAACACCGACAAAACAAGTGGTACCTTAAAAGGTGAAAGTGTAGGGTTAAAATAGAAATGTTGCCATGTATCAGGTACAAATACCTGCATCGACTCATATATAGTGGCACTAAACGCCATCAACAGACAAAGAAAAAGCGGATAAATACTATCAATGTCATTGAAATAAACCATCTGTAGTTGCTTACGCCGAAAAGCACGAAAAAGATAAACACCCACGAACAAGGCAAAGACAATCACAAAATAAGAGGCATGAGTATCACTGAACAAATAAATAAACTGAGATATACTATCGGTAGGCACAAAAGACTTTATCAATTCCGTTTCACGCATCCATCCCTGGATTTCCTGTGAATGAGCCAGTTTTACCCATACACTATCCACACTGTCTGCCGGATGGATAGCGAACTCTGCCACTACAACACGGTCTCCCCGGTGAAGACTGACAAAAGAATCCTTCACAGGCAAACGTTCCAAAACAACAGAATCTGTTTGTACTTCCAGATTCGTGTTATAGGTGTAATGCCGTTCAAATAAATAAGTAAGAGAATCTTTCGTCTTATCGCTCATTCCCTCGGCAAAAAGATCGGGACGGGGATAATGGCAGGCTGCAAACAAAAAAAGAGTCATCACAGAGTAGCACAAAGCAACCCAAAGCTTCCTGAAACAGCTCTTCGTGTTACCATGATTCATTCTATGATACCTTGTTTTCATAATGCGGCACTCACTTTCATCTGGCAAATCTTACAATCAAATGATAGCCGGAAACGTTTTCCATCCGTCCCTACCAAGTAATAAGGTTCTTTATAGGGCGAACGTTCACGCTGGTGAACAGGACACCAACCCATACTATAACGCAAGCAATGTTTGCAAAACATAAGGACAGCCTCTTCCACCGCCTGTTTTTCATAAGCAGGCTCAATATCTTTCACCCCATGATCCTGATAGAAAGAAGCAGCACGGGTGTTCATCACATTGCCTAAATAAGAAAGCGTCTGTTGCGGATAAGCGTGTGTGGTTGGTTTTAAGACAGCCAACTCACGATGAAATGTCATTCTGCGGGCAGCTATCAGTTTATCGACCACCTGCCTGCGCAGATCGGAGAGTACAGAGGCCGGAATAAACCAATTCCCGGTAAGGTCAATATCTATCCGCATTGCCTCAAAGGGAGTATTCCCCAGTTTGGATAGCTGATTTCTGAGATTATCCTCCTGAGGGGTACGGGCAAGTTCCTTATCACGAGGCAATGTAAGCGTCACACTATTATCATCTTCATCTGTCAGGGTAAGGGAGAAACCAAAGTTATTCTCCGCCAGCAAAATAGAAACGGCAATCTTTCTTTCAGAAGACTTACGGGCAAGTACGCGTTCGAACTCCTGATCAAAATTACGATACAATACAGTCCGGGGTTTAATACGGGGCATCTCCTGCGGATACAGCTTATTGCCATCAACTCGATTGATACGAAATCCTTGTAAACGCCCCTGTTCATCAATGTAGCAAACACCATCCCCGTTATTGAAAGATTTCAGCCCGGCCACCGTAAGATAATTTCCACGAACCTCTTTCATCGTACCCATTTCCTCTCCTAATGACTTGGGAGTATCAAAAGAAAAAATATCTTTACTCCGACCCTTCAAAAAATAATGTGTAAAGCCACGGCTAAAACTCTTATCCAACTGAGGTTTAAACTCAAAACGACAGGAACCGGAAGAGGCACGGACATACTCTTTACGCCGGGAGAAAATGGTATCCAGTTTCTGACGATAGGCAGCGGTAACATTTTTCACATAAGAAACATCCTTCAACCGTCCTTCAATCTTCAAAGAGGTGACTCCGGCATCCAGCAACGCCTCCAGTTCCTCGCTTTGGTTAAGGTCTTTCAGCGAAAGTAAATGCTTATCTTTCACAATTGTCTTACCATCAGCATCGACCAGACTAAAAGGCAAACGGCAGAATTGCGCACACTCGCCACGATTGGCACTCCGGCCAAAACAGGCTTGACTAACATAACACTGACCACTATAACTGACACACAAAGCGCCATGTACAAAGACTTCAAGCGCCGTGTCAGGGCAGGCTTCGTGTATTTTACTTATCTCCCGCAAAGAAAGTTCACGGGCAAGTACTACCTGATGGAATCCCGTATCGGCAAGAAACTTAACTTTATCCGCCGTCCGGTTATCCATCTGTGTACTGGCATGCAACGGGATAGGCGGCAGGTTTAATTGCGTGATCGCCATATCTTGTACGATCAACGCATCCACTCCTATCCGATACAATTCGCCTATCATCTCTTCTGTCTCTTTCAACTCTTCTTCTTTCAGAATTGTGTTGACAGTGACATAGATACGTGCATTGTATAGATGCGCATGCTCCACAAGGGCAGCAATATCATCCAATGAGTTGACAGCAGCAGCACGGGCACCAAACTTTGGTGCACCAATATATACAGCATCCGCTCCGTGATTAATAGCCTCTATTCCACATTCCAAATTCTTGGCCGGAGCCAGAAGTTCTATTTTACGCTGCTTTATCATTTAATATCATTAATATCGTAAGGAGTTTCCTGATAAACAAAGTAGTTCAACCAGTTTGAAAATAACAAGTTGGCATGAGCACGCCAACGTACAACAGGCCCTTTCTCCGGATCATCGTCTATATAATAATTACGCGGTACATCAATCGGCAGTCCTTTTGCCAGATCCCGCCTATATTCCGTATCAAGCGTTAACGGAGAATATTCCGAATGCCCGGTTACAAAGAATTCGCGCCCTCCACGAGCCATTACCATATATACACCTGATTCATCCGATTCGGAAAGCAATGTCAATTCAGGTACTTTAACAATATCCTCTTTACGCACTTCCGTATGACGGCTGTGAGGAACATAAAAAGTATCATCAAATCCACGGAAGATAGCTTGCAACGGATCGAGAGTACGGTGCTCGAAGATACCGAACATCTTTTTATCTAAAGCATATTTAGGAACACCGTAATGGTGATACAAGCCCGCCTGAGCCGCCCAGCAAATATAAAGCGTTGAAGTGACATGGGTACGTGCCCAATCGAAGATTTCCATTATCTCATCCCAATAACTGACTTCTTCAAAGTCCATCTGCTCCACCGGGGCACCGGTAATAATCATACCGTCATACTTCTCGCCACGCATTTTATCAAAGTCCGTGTAAAAGGTCTTCATATGTTCAACAGGCGTATTCTTGGATGTATGACTCTTTATTTTCATAAAAGAGATTTCCACCTGGAGTGGTGTATTGGACAGCAGACGCACCAAGTCAGTCTCTGTGGTTATTTTCAACGGCATCAGGTTCAGAATTACAATCCGCAACGGACGTATATCCTGTTGTGTCGCACGCGAGTTGTCAATCACAAAGATATTTTCTTCCTTCAGCAATTCTATCGCAGGTAGCTTATCAGGTAAATTTAATGGCATGAGGGTATTTACTATTTACGATTTAACGATTTACGATTGCCATTCGGCAAATTCTTTGCAAAAATAACGATTTCACCACAGAGTAGCACAGAGTTTCACAGAGAAATATGTTCAAAAGAGATAAAACTCTGTGAAACTCAGTACTACTCTGTGATGAACTTATTCGAAGTAGAAAGTCAATACGATCATCCGGGACTTTACTTTATCCAGAGATTCGGTAAACTTCATCAATGATTTATCAGTAAGATCAGGGCGCTTTTTCTCCAGCAGATTGGCTAATCCGAAGCAGAATTTCAACTCTGGTATCAGCTTAAAAAAAGGAAGATATAAGTCACAGCCAAGGCCGACTTCGATATAACAATCAAAAGGTTTCACCAACAGCGGACGGGCATTTTTTACACTCAAATCAAAGGTAGGACTAAGGCCAAGCATCGCATAAGGACGATAGTTATTGAAGCGTTCGGCGCTGAATTTCATATCAATAGGGAATGCAAGGTAAGCCGATTTTACATTTTGAGAAACCGTTTCACCACTTGTCTGCTCACGGAATACCACTCTCTTATCACCAAAATGAAGCGTGGGAATCAGGCGGAGCGCCATGTATTTATTCAAATATAATTCTCCTAACACACCGACCGAAAATCCCGGAGAGTATTCGGGTACATCAGCAAACCAGACCTGCCCGTCCTCGGTGACATAACCATTGTTTACAAACTTAAGATCCTGCATATGGATACCTGCCAGAAAACCATAATGCCAGATCCGCTGATCAATATACGGGCGGTTCTGTACCTTACGCTTTTGGGCAGAGGCACCTGCCACCAACAGCGAAACTATGAGAAGTAACACGATTCGTTTCACAATAATAAAAACGATTTTATAGTTAAATTATTGTTTCGCTTATTTAGAAGCGGTACAAATTAAAGGATTTTAATCAAGATTGAGATCAACTAATGAATAAAACGTGTATTTTTGCCCAATAAATTAGTACTAATAATTTAAATTTTAAAGAAAATGGCTTACGTAATTAGTGACGATTGTATTGCTTGCGGAACTTGTATTGACGAGTGTCCGGTAGAAGCTATCTCTGAAGGCGATATCTACTCTATTAACCCGGATGTATGTACAGACTGTGGCACTTGTGCTGATGTTTGTCCTTCTGAAGCAATTCACCCGGCTGAATAATACAATCAGACAAAAGAACTGTGAAAGCTGCTTTTCCATTTCAGGGAAGCAGCTTTTTTATTGATACGCACATCCGCAGAAGAAAAAAGAACCACCAGCTAAGTGTTTTCCTCCCATCCGCTGTTTTATCTATATAAAGAACCTTTTATTACCTAATAACATCAATATCATGAGAAAATTACTACTACTCTCATTACTCCTTTCTTCTTCTGTCTGTGCCCAACGGGCAGACAATTACAAACCCGATAATAAAAATGTGGTTTTCACTGAGACAAATCTTCCTATCGTATTCATCAATACACAAGGACAAATAATTGATCGGGACAACCGGATTACTGCCAAAATGAAAATAATAGATAACGGTGAAGGTGAACTGAATTACATGGATACCATTGCCCACCCCAACCAGAAAGCGGACTATACCGGGTATATAGATTTAAAATATCGTGGCAACTCTTCTTTTACCAACTCCGATAAGAAGCCGTATGCCATCCGCGCATTAGACAAACCATTGGAAGATGGCGGCAAAAAGCAAAAAGTATCTATGCTTGGCATGGGCAAAGACAATGACTGGGCACTATTGGCGCCATATGCAGACAAAAGTATGATCAGAGACGTGTTTGCCTTCACCCTGGCAAGACCTTTTTTTGAATATGTACCTACCGGAAAATACTGTGAAATGATCATGGACGGTACTTATTACGGAGTGTTTATTTTATCTGAAAGAGTAAGGAAAGGTAAATTTCGTTTAGATCTGCCGGATCCGGGTGATAGTGATGATGCTCTGACAGGAGGCTACCACATGGAAGTAGACAGGGATGACGAACCGGTTTATTACTCTAAGCATACTCCGGTCAATTCAAAAGGAACTCCTATTTATGGAAAGAAAATCTCTTTCCAATATAAAAACATGGATCAGGATGAGTTTAGTAAAGCACAATTAAACTATATCCATGGATACATTGACGCTTTTGAAAACAGTCTGGCTGCCACCGATTATAAGAATCCGGAAACCGGATATAGAAAATATATCGACGTCACATCTTTTATAGATTATATGTTGTCAACAGAATTTTGCCACAACGTAGATGGTTATCGCCTGAGTACTAACCTATATAAATACAGAGACAGCAAAGACCCTAAATTCAAAACATCTTTATGGGATATGAATTTAGGGTTTGGTAATGCAGACTATAGTGAAGGCTGGAGATCGGATACATGGGCATACAACTTCAATGATGTATCACCGGGTGACAATCAGTTAGTCCCGTTCTGGTGGTATAAGTTACTCAAAGACGATTCTTTTATGAAAGAGGTAAAAGAACGCTGGGAACTGTATCGTGAAACGAGCTATTCCGACGAACACATCGAACAAACCATTGATTCATTGACTGCATTATTAAATGCCAAAGGAGCACAAGGACGTAATTCACAAGCCTGGCCAAGATGGGGAAGATACGTATGGCCCAACAAGTACGTAGCAAAATCTTATGATGATGAAATATCTTATCTGAAAAGCTGGATAAACGAACGGCTGATTTTCATGGACAGAGCTTTTCTTGGAAAAGAACCCGAAACGCCGGAATATACTCAGCTGGTCGTTAGTTCAGGATTCAATGAAGATGTTATAGCAGAAGCACTTCCTGCCGTCAGTTATTCTACAACCTCTCTCGATAATCAAGGCTGGATTTATTATTCTTCGGCAGTTCAGGAACAAGGATCATTGCCTGCTGACGGTACTATTATTTCCAATACCGGTGTCAAATACCAGCTTGCTGCATATGACAAGAAAAATGCCGCCGTATTAAAAGAAGAGGCTGCAATAACCCTGCATTTTAAGGGTACTCCACAAACTGAAGCTCTGCATCTCCTATCAACCTGTACAGACGGTAGTTCCTTAATAGACGTAACCGTATATTATACAGATGCTACTCATTCCAATACCCAGACTGTTTCGGTAGGTGACTGGTTCAGTGATGCCCCCACAGGCAAGGCAGTATACAATCTGGACAGGATTGCCCTGACCGGTGACAAGCTGGACGGACGCCGCAAATTCTGTATGTTTGAACAGAAAATAGCTACTAACAAAAATAAAGTAATAGCATCTCTGAAAATCGAAAATGCAGGAAACGGGCATCCAAGTATATTTGCCGTCACAAAAGAAGGAAAAGAGTCAGGTGGAACTGTGGGAATCGGCAATACCGTTTGCAGCAATACAGCAAGTGTATACCCCAACCCTATTACCAACGGTGAGGCATTAACCATTGAAACAATCTCAGGTTCATCTATCCGATTGACTACAATGCAAGGAGCTACCCTAATACAGTTAAAAGCAACAGATAATGTTATAAAATTGCCAGTCAATAACCTTTCTCAAGGTATATATCTATTAACCATCACCAATAATGCAGGTAAACAGATCTTCAAAATAATAATAAAATAAAGTCAGCCCCTCCTGAATGATAAAATAAAAACAACCTGTATCAATCCAGAACCCAATGTTCTGTACCGATACAGGTTACTCTATCTTTTGTACTTATCAACCGAATGATAAACATCCGTAATCACCTATTATTTCAGTTTTGCCAATGCTTCCTTAATACGACGAATAGATTCAACAATATTTTCGTCACTTGTAGCATAGCTCATACGAATACACTCAGGAGCACCAAAAGAAGCACCACCCACACAAGCTACATGAGCAACTTCCAATAAGTACATAGCCAAGTCGTCAGAGTCAGCAATAGTACGTTCGCCATCTGATTTACCAAAGAAGTAGTCACATTTCGGGAACAAGTAGAAAGCACCTTCAGGAACATTCACTTCAAAGCCCGGAACTTCCTTCGCTAACTTCACAATAAGGTCGCGACGACGTTCGAATGCTTTACGCATCTCTTCTACCGGAGCCTGAGAACCTGTATAAGCAGCTTCAGCAGCTTTCTGAGATACAGAACAAGGTCCTGACGTATATTGTCCCTGCAGTTTATTGCAAGCTTTCACAAGCCATTCCGGTCCGGCTATAAAACCGATTCTCCATCCTGTCATTGCATAAGCTTTTGATACACCATTTACGATTACGGTACGTTCCTTCATTTCAGGGAACTGAGCAATACTCTGATGTTTGCCAATATAATTGATATGTTCGTAGATTTCGTCAGCAATAACAATTACCTGCGGATGTTTAGCCAATACAGCAGCCAATCCGGCAAGTTCTTCCTTGCTATAAACCGAACCTGTAGGGTTAGACGGTGAGCAAAGAATCAAAGCTTTGGTCTTCGGAGTAATAGCCGCTTCAAGCTGTGCAGGAGTAATCTTGAAATCCTGCCCTATACCGGCAGTAACGATAACCGGAGTACCTTCAGCCAACTTCACCATCTCAGGATAGCTAACCCAATAAGGAGCAGGTACAATCACCTCATCACCCGGATTTACCAATACGAGAACTGCATTACACACAGATTGTTTTGCACCATTAGCACAAGATATCTGAGCGGCTGTATATTCCAGACCATTCTCTTTCTTCAACTTCTCTACAATAGCGTTACGCAATGCCGGATAACCCGGAACAGGAGAATAACGTGAGAAATTATCATCTACAGCTTTCTTTGCAGCTTCTTTGATATGATCGGGAGTATTGAAATCGGGTTCTCCCACACTCAGATTAATTACATCAACGCCTTGTGCTTTGAGTTCGTTACTCTTCTGCGACATAGCAAGTGTTGCCGACGGCGACAAGCTGTTCAAACGGTCTGATAACTGATTCATTTTGTATCTATTTTATTATTGTTGATTGAAAATCGCTGCAAAATAAGCTAAAATATTTAATATATGAAAGCAAATCTCCATTTTACTTGTTAAAATGCAGCGTATGCCCCATACGTTCTTTCTTTGTTTTCAGATATCGTTCATTGTAAGGATTAGGAACTGTTTCAATGGGTACATTTTCTACAATTTCAAGCCCATACGCTTCAAGTCCCACACGCTTTATGGGATTATTAGTCATCAGACGCATTTTATGAACACCCAGTTCACGCAAAATATGCGCTCCAACACCATAATCACGTTCATCGGGATCAAAGCCAAGATGGATATTAGCGTCTACCGTATCATACCCTTCTTCCTGAAGTTTGTAAGCTTCCATCTTATGCATCAATCCAATGCCTCTCCCTTCCTGATTCATATAAACAACCACTCCTTTGCCGGCAGCATCAATCATCTCCAGAGCTTTATGCAACTGTTCTCCACAGTCACAGCGACAAGAGCCAAAAATATCTCCTGTCATACAAGATGAATGCACGCGTACAAGAATAGGTTCATCTTCACTCCAGGTGCCTTTAAAGATGGCAACGTGTTCCATTCCGTTTGATTTCTGTCGGAAAGGAATCAGGCGGAAATTTCCATATTGAGTAGGCATATTAACTTCTACCCCTTTCTCCACAAGCGATTCCATGTGCACACGATAAGCTATCAGATCCTTAATAGATATGATTTTGAGTCCGAATCGTTTAGCCACTTCCATCAACTGCGGCAAGCGTGCCATAGTGCCGTCTTCATTGATAATCTCAATCAGAGCAGCAGCTGGATAAAGCCCTGCCAACTTAGCAAGATCCACACTTGCTTCCGTATGTCCGGCACGGCGAAGCACACCACGCGAACGGGCACGCAACGGATTGACATGTCCCGGACGACCAAGATCGGTAGGCTTGGTATTAGGATCGGCCAACGCACGAATCGTAGCAGCACGATCGTGCATAGACACTCCCGTAGTACAACCCGGCAACAAATCAACAGTTACAGTGAAAGGAGTCTCATAAATAGAAGTATTAGCAGCCACCTGCATATCCAACTCCAGTTCTGCACAACGCTCTTCTGTTATAGGTGCACATAACACACCACGTCCGTGTGTCATCATGAAATTCACTTTCTCCGGAGTTATCTTTTCGGCTGCGATGATAAAATCACCCTCATTTTCACGATCCTCATCGTCTACTACGATTACGAAATTACCTTCTTTAAAGTCGGCAATAGCCTCATCAATCGTATTCAATCTTATTTCTTCCATACTATATCATGCTATAAATTATTATTCTCATTAATTATAAACTGAACACTTTCATTGTTCTTTATAATCCGTTCTATATCCCGGGCAAGGCGTATACGGAAAATCCAGATACGGAAGTAGAAAAACAATCCTATCGGAACAATGATTCCTGCCAACAGATTCAACCAATAAACGTGGAACGGACGTACGTGCGCCGTTACAGGTATCACCGGATAGTTATTCAAAGCGGTCAACAAAGTGAAGGACTTAGAATTTGATAATTCTTCAACCAACGTTTCAAGGTGTTCATTGATAACTTTTATATCATCATCGTCACCAGTAGTCATCCAAAGCTTAAAATAATTAGGTGCCTTTTTCAACTGACGCTTACTTATATAAGTACGACACTCTGCCGTAAGAGCTGTCAACTCAGATGAAATCCGCGTATAATCCGGGTCGTGAATGATCACCTCCTTCTTGAATAAGTGCCGTACACTGCGAATTCCCACAATACGCTTGAACCACGCAACGTAAGCATCGCCATTCAGCACAACAGAGTCATTATTGGATTTGTAGGTAAGAAAAGCCCCAAGCGGAGCCAAAATAGAGGAACTGAGCCACATCCCCATCCATACAACCCACTTCCCGTCACGTGCCATCTTGAACCCGCTATTATCTATCACATAATAAATAATAAACACCAATACGGATACAATGACAGGCATACCCAGCCCACCTTTACGAATAATACCTCCAAGGGGTGCACCAATGAAAAAGAACAGCAGGCAGGAGAGAGAAATTGTGATCTTCTTATGCCATTCGGTCCTGTGTCTGCGTATCTGGTAATCATTCCCATCCATCGTGTAGGTCTTAAAGCTGTAATCTCCCTGCAAGCTTTCAGCACGGCTGGTAGCCGAAGAAAGGATTTTTTGCTTCTGCATCAAAGTAGCAGCTTCAAAGAGACTGTCCACATTGTATAAGCTCATATTGGCCCTTTCTATTTTAAGTGTATCCTCTCTGGAAAGCCCCGTCGGCCGACTGTAAACGCCACCGATAGCTTCCTTATAATACTGTCGCCCGATACTGTCGCCCACATATTTCATGGAGTCAATAGAAGCCTGCAACGTCTGCATACTTTTGGTGGTCGCCTGATTACTCATGATACTTGCATCGGCCATATTAAAATCCGAATCAAATTCAATAATCGTATGTTTTTCCCGGAAAGATTCACGCCGATAAGGTACGTTTTGTGCCTTTACATTCTGACTCTTCAGATTTTCAAACAGTTCTCCACTATAAAGATGCAGGTGTAGATGTTGCTTGTCGGCAGTCATTTCCATACGTCCCGAATCCGCATAAATGATATGTGCATTCTCTGCTCCGTCTTTAAAATTATAGATCAACACATCATACAACATACCGGTTTTACGATCCTTCTTACCTACTTTAAGATTATAATCGGGAATTTCCGAATAGAAGACACCCTCCGGAATATCCAGTTCCGGTGACTTCTGTTTCATCGAAATCAACAACGTTCCCAACTTTCCCTGGGCAATAGGACCAATAACATTCTGAAAATAAAAGGAAATACCGCAAATAATACAGACAAGTATAATAAGAGGACGCATAATCTTAAGCAAAGAAATGCCCGCCGCTTTCATGGCGAGCAATTCATAACGTTCTCCAAAATTTCCGAAAGTAATAAGTGATGCCAATAGTACGGCCAGTGGAAGCGACAAAGGCACCAAAGTCAATGCTGAATAGAAGAAGAACTGAGCCATCACACTCATCTCCAACCCTTTTCCGACAAGCTCATCTACATATCTCCACAGGAACTGCATCATGAAGATGAAGAGACAAATGAAGAATGTGCCGACAAAGAGTAATAAAAAACTCTTTACAATAAATATATCTAATTTTTTTATGCGTAGCATCTTACTATTCGTTTCGTACGATTGAGATGCAAAATTAGCACAAAAAAAGGAGTGCAGAAAGTTTTTAGTTGAAAGTTAACTAAAAACCACAAGTTCTTCTCAATTTATTTACCTGAGACTCCCACAGTTCCTTCATATCATCTACCTCATCAGGTTCGGCAAAATCAACGATCTCCAACACAAAATCTCCTGTAAGTTCATTATAATTCATTTTTATCTCAAAATAATCCCGCTCGTTCTCGTCATCCAGCCAGCGGAAACGTATAAAAGAATAAGCACGTATAGCTATAATTTCAGCGTCTCGTTGTTCTGTTTTTCCCCAATGAAACTCCACAATTTTATCATTTGACACAACTTTGTCCGCAAACCAGTCCTCCAGACCGGTCGGTGTGCTGATTGCCGACCAAAGAATATTTTTAGAGGTCGCATTCAGAAGATATTCTAAACGAATTTTCTCTCTTTTCATAGTTACATTTACTTAATTTGTGTGTGCCAAGATAAATACTTTTTTCTAATTACACAGTATAAATCAAACACTTTATTTCTTTATGCTTTCATTTCTCAGTCCCAATGTATCTATTTATCGCAGATTACACATGGGTTTCTAATAGAAAAAACAGAAAAAAACGACAAATATTTTGGAGTTTTAAAAAAAGTATCTATCTTTGCACCCGCAATCGAGAAATGATGGCGGGATAGCTCAGCTGGTTAGAGCGCATGATTCATAATCATGAGGTCCCCGGTTCAATCCCGGGTCCCGCTACTAAGTCGAAAGACTTACAGATAAGACGTTTGGAGGGCTTCCACCTCTGGGCGTTTTTTCATTTTACTATAAGCCCTTCCTTTTTCATTATTAATCCACAAAGTTATTAACAAGGTTATCAACAGGTATACTATAAAGTTACCAACAAGATAATTTTCTTATATACAATAAATTAACCTCACACCGGTAGTTATATAAAAAATATCCCCGAAAGCTATTTATCTAACTTTCGGGGGAAGATTCAATTTTATTCTTTTATTCCCATTCTATGGTCGCATTGGGTTTCGGCGACATATCATAACAAACACGATTTACATTCTTCACTTCTTTCAAAATACGGTCTGTTATTTTCATCAGAATAGGCCAATCAATCGGTTCGATAGTAGCTGTCATGGCATCCACTGTATTGACAGCACGAATAATAACCGGCCAATCAAAAGAACGGGCATTATCACGTACACCGACAGATTTGAAATCGGGCACTACTGTAAAGTATTGCCATACCTTCTTATCCAATCCGGCAATTTGGAATTCCTCACGCAAAATAGCGTCGGACTCACGTACGGCTTCCAAACGATCGCGTGTGATAGCACCCAAACAACGTACACCTAAACCGGGGCCGGGAAAAGGTTGGCGATATACCATTTCATAAGGCAAGCCCAATTCCAGGCCACAGGCACGAACTTCATCCTTGAACAGTTGACGCAAAGGTTCTACAAGTTCGAATTTAAGGTCTTCGGGCAGACCGCCTACATTATGATGAGACTTCACCATTTTAGCAGTCTTCGTTCCGCTTTCCACAATATCCGGATAAATAGTACCCTGACCTAAGAAATCGATACCGTCCAGCTTACGTGCTTCCTCTTCAAACACACGGATAAACTCACCGCCGATAATCTTACGTTTTTGCTCAGGATCTTCTACGCCTGCCAGTTTATCAAGAAAACGATCTGTAACATCTACATAAATAAGATTCGCCTTCAACTGATTACTGAATACTTCAACCACATCTTCAGATTCACCCTTACGCATCAACCCATGATTCACGTGCACACATACCAAGTTATCCCCGATTGCTTTCAGAAGCAAAGCAGCCACCACAGAACTGTCAACTCCCCCCGACAAAGCCAGTAACACTTTCTTGTTGCCTACCTGACGCTTAATCAACTCTATCTGATCATTGACGAAGTTCGTCATATTCCAGTTAGCTTCAGCCTTGCAAGTATCGAAAACGAAAGATTTTACAGCAGCCTTAATAGCTTCAATATCGTCTGTAAATTCTACCAGTTTCACTGCGCAAGTCGCTTTGTCATGACCGGCAGCCATAACGGGAATTCCCATTGTATAGATATCCGGATTTACGTCAATAGCAACACCGTCAATCACATTGTTCGGTCCGCCATTGATAATAATCCCCTTTACGTTGGGTAATGCTTTCAGTTCTTCTACTGTGATGTCGTGAGGATAAATCTCACTATACACTCCTAATGCACGGATAGCGCGAGCCAATACCGTATTCTCATGACTACCTAAGTCAAGGATAACAATCATGTCCTGTTTCATCTGATTCTGTTTTTTTAAATTATGTTATTATCAGTAGTTTCTTTAGTTTCAACTTATCTGCAAATATAGATATTTCAAAAGACGCTACAATGCCTGGCTTCTCCAAAGTTTCATTTTTCCTTTTCTACTTCCACATCCGTATCGTTAATTCAATAGAGTTGAAAACCTCAGCGATACGTTATTAACAAAGTTATCAACAGGTATACTATAAAGCCGACAACAATTCAATAAACTCATAATCAAGCAACTAACATCATATCGTATACTTTTCATAATTATTAATTCACAATATATAAACAACCAGCTTCAAATAGTACCGACACACAAACGAAACATATTTGTTACTGCATCTTCAATATCCAGCAAAGAAAATGAAATATGATCCCCCTACTTTTGCGGCATATTATTAACGCATACTAACAAATATGAAACGACTCGTTAAATTAGTCTCATTGATTCTCTTATTTTTAAACATGAGCAACAATACTTTCGCCGAAGAGAAAGTAAATGTAGTCAAGCAAGGAACAATCCGCGGACGAATCATCGATGCTTCCAAACAAACACTCCCCGGAGCATCTATCTATATTGAAAACTTACGTACGGGAGTAACAAGTGACGTCAATGGATATTACACATTTTCCAATCTGAATCCAGGCACCTACACCATAAAAATCAGTTACGTCGGCTACTCACCGGTAGAGATGAAAATTACGATTCCTGCCGGAAGGACTTTGGAAAAAGATGTTGTACTCAACGAAGGATTAGAGCTACAAGAGGTAGTAGTAGGAGGCGCTTTTCAAGGGCAACGCCGGGCTATTAACTCACAAAAAAACAGCCTGGGTATCACCAACGTTGTTTCTGCCGATCAGGTGGGGAAATTCCCCGACTCAAACATCGGAGACGCACTTAAACGTATCTCAGGTATTAATGTACAATACGATCAGGGCGAAGCTCGTTTCGGACAAGTTCGCGGAACCTCTGCTGATTTAAGCTCGGTCACGATCAATGGTAATCGTATTCCTTCCGCCGAAGGCGATACACGTAATGTACAGTTAGACCTTATCCCGGCGGATATGATACAAACCATTGAAGTAAATAAAGTAGTAACCCCGGATATGGATGGAGATGCCATTGGCGGATCGATCAATCTGGTTACCAAGAACTCTCCTTACAAACGTACAATCACTGCTACTGCCGGAAGCGGATATAACCGGATCAGTGAAAAAGCCCAACTCAACCTGGGCTTCACCTATGGTGATCGTTTTTTCAATGATAAACTGGGCGTCATGCTTTCTGCTTCCTATCAAAATGCTCCCTCAGGATCTGATGATGTAGAATTTGTTTGGGATACAGATTCAAAAGGAACAATCTGCCTGACTGATTACCAGATTCGCCAATACTACGTAACCCGTGAGCGCCAAAGTTACTCGGCAGCATTCGACTGGGATATAAACGCAAATCATAAGTTATTCTTCAAAGGAATATTCAACAATCGCAATAACTGGGAAAACCGGTATCGCCTTACTCTGAAAGATTTGAACAAAGATGTTAATAAGAAGAAAGAAGGCGCAGTTGCCGACAACAAGGCCTCTGTACGCCTACAGACAAAGGCTGGAAGTCCAAACAACCGTAATGCCCGCCTCGAGCGTCAGCGTACGATGGATTTCACTCTCGGTGGCGAACATCTTTTCGGCAAGTTATCCATGGACTGGAATGCCTCTTATGCCCGTGCCTCGGAAGAGCGTCCCAACGAACGCTACCTGGGATATGAACTAAAGAAACAGAATTTCGACATAGACCTGAGCGATATAAGAAGACCCTATGCTTCAGCACAAGCCGGATCGACGCTTATACTTAATAATGATTTCTCCCTGCAGGAACTTACAGAACAGCAGGAAGATATTGTAGAGAAAGATCTTAAGTTTTCAATGAATTTCAAACTACCATTAGTGAAAGGATTCTATAGTAATCAGTTGCGATTCGGAGCCAAAATAGTGGATAAAAGTAAAGACAAAGATCTGGAGTTTTATGATTATGAGCCAGTGGACGAAAAGGCTTTTAATTCAAATAGTTTTTCCAATACCAGCGAACAAAACAGAAATGGATATATGCCCGGAGAAAAATACAAAGCAGGGACATTTATCAGCAAAGAATATGTGGGAGGGCTCGACCTGAACAACAGCAGCCTGTTTAATAAAACAGAAAATCTGGAAGAGTTGGCAGGCGAATACAAAGCACGTGAAACAGTTACTGCCGGCTACCTTCGTTTCGACCAGAACTTCGGTAAGAAACTTAGTGCAATGGTAGGTTTGCGTCTGGAAAATACCCATTTGAAATACAACGGACGCAAACTGACACTGAACGACGATGGCGATCCGGAATCATTGACTGTTACCCCGGATGTAAAAGACAGCTACCTGAACGTTTTACCTTCCGTCTTATTGAAGTACAACGTCAGTGAAGATTTCAAGATTCGCGGTTCATTCACCGAAACACTTTCGCGCCCCAAATACTCAGCATTGATACCGAATGTAAATATCAACAACAAAGACAACGAATTGACACTTGGTAACCCGGAATTAAAACCGACCACTTCGTTTAACTTCGATCTGAGTGCAGATTATTATTTCAAAAGTGTAGGACTTGTCAGTATTGGTATATATTACAAAGACATCAATGACTTCATCGTAACCCAGACAGTCAGAGGATATGAATATGAAGGCAATTCTTATGATAAATTCATGCAACCCCGCAATGCAGGAGATGCCAATTTATTGGGTGTAGAAGTAGGCTACCAACGGGATTTCGGTTTCATCGCTCCCGCCTTAAAGTGTGTTGGATTCTACGGAACCTATACCTATACACATAGCAAGGTGAACAACTTCAACTTCACCGGACGTGAAAACGAAAAAGACCTGAAACTGCCCGGATCACCGGAACATACAGCCAATGCATCTCTCTACTTTGAAAAAGGAGGACTCAACGTACGCTTATCTTACAATTTCGCATCCGATTTTATTGATGAAATGGGTGAAAGCGCTTTCTACGACCGTTATTATGACAAAGTAAACTACATGGATGTAAACGCCAGTTATACTTTTGGTAAAAAACTGAGAACAACTTTTTATGCCGAGGCTAACAATCTGCTAAACCAACCTCTGCGTTATTACCAGGGAATATCAGAACGCACCATGCAATCAGAACATTATGGTGTAAAGGTAAATGCAGGAGTCAAAATCAATTTCTAAATCTCTATAAAAAGACGCAAAGCAAGTATCTATTAATAATCAAAAAGGAACAATTTATAAAATGAAAACAAAAAGCCTTCTCGTTCTTCTGTTTATCACAATCTGTACAATAGGATATGCACAAAAGAGCGACTATTCCATCTTCGATAAAAAATTCAATTTCTATATTGCCAATGATCTGGGACGAAACGGATATTATGACCAAAAGCCAATTGCCGAACTAATGGGAACAATGGCAGAAGAAATCGGTCCTGAGTTCGTTGTTGCCACCGGAGATATTCACCATTTCGAAGGTGTACGCAGCGTCAATGACCCTCTATGGATGACAAATTACGAATTAATCTACTCGCATCCGGAGTTAATGATCGACTGGTTTCCTGTATTGGGAAATCATGAATATCGCGGTAATACCCAAGCCGTACTTGACTATAGTAATATAAGCCGCCGCTGGTCCATGCCTGCCCGCTACTACACCAAGGTATTCAATGAAGAAGGTACAACCGTCCGCGTCGTTTGGTTGGATACTGCCCCCATCATTAATAAATACCGCAATGAAAAAGAGACTTATCCGGATGCCTGCAAGCAAAACAGAGAAAAACAGCTCGCCTGGGTAGACTCAGTACTGACCGCAGCCAAAGAAGACTGGGTAGTTGTAGTAGGACACCATCCTATCTACGCCGAAACTCCCAAAGATACCAGTGAACGAGACGACCTGCAAAAATATCTGGATCCCATCCTGAGAAAACATCATGTAGATATGTATATCTGCGGACACATTCATAACTTCCAGCATATCCGCGTATCAGGAAGCGATATTGACTACGTTGTCAATTCAGCCGGCTCACTGGCACGTAAAGTAAAACCGATCGAAGGAACACTGTTCTGTAGTCCGGAACCTGGTTTTTCTGTCTGTTCTATTGATAAAAAAGAATTCAACCTGCGTATGATCGATAAAAAGGGGAACGTACTTCATACAATAACCCGAAAGAAATAAATTCTACTCTTATAAAAACACACAACTCAAGGGTACTCCATTCGTGATGAAAGGAGTACTCTTTTTATTTAAACTCAATTATAGGAAATTCAAAAATAACCGTTATCTTTGCACCTCCAAACAAGAGAATCTTTCTTTTTTCTCCCTACCCCATTCTTTATCCACAAAGTTATGAACAATGTTATCAACAGGTAGACGCTAAAGTTATCAACAAGTTAATATCCTTATTATCAAATAATTGGATTCTTCACACATCATTTATCATAATTACATATTCACAAACCCACAAACAGATTCATACCACCGCCCTTTCAAATACCTGGTAATTTAAAAAGGGCTAAAAATCTTTTCCAATTGAGATATTATCAATCCAAACATAAATGCTCTTCAATATATCCCTACACATTCCAAATAAAAATAATATTAATATTTATTATTTTACTATTTTTGCAATATCATTCGATATTTAAGCAAATAAACAATATATAGCATAAACATTAATATAAAATCGTCATGTTTGGAAAAAAGAAAGATGAAAAAAATTCCCAGATACAGTCTGAGCCCCTGAAACTGACAACTATAGCTATGGGGACAGTTATAAAAGGAACAGTTGATGTAGAGGGAAGTTTAAGAGTAGATGGTACTATAGAAGGAAATGTTTCCTGTCATAAAACCATGATATTGGGTCCACAAGGAACAATCATAGGAAATGTAACCTCTGTTTCTGCAATATTACATGGTATCCTGAAAGGAGATATACATACGGAAGAAGAATTAGTGTTGAAATCAGGATGTTCAATGAAAGGAGATATTTACACTTGCAAGTTAGAAATAGAACCGAAAGCACTCTTTAACGGTGCTTGTAAAACAATGGAAGAAAATATACAGCCACAAGGACAATCACTTGAATAATCCCAGATCAATCTGACTTCATAATCATAAGATCGGCTTGCACCAGATGTAACCTTTTTCTTTCCTAAGGATAAAGTCACCGGATTAGATGTAAACGCAAATTTCCACTATGTATTTAACTTTAAAGAAGATGGCCAGGAGTTTTCCGTTTATCCCCTTGCCGGCATCGGTATGCAAAACAATTTTTATAAAAAAACAATGTTGAAATAAAAGGGAAAGAGATTGAAATAGATCGAAGCAACTCTACTAAATTTGCTTTCAATCTGGGAGGAGGAATCACTCTTCCACTTTCCGAACACAGTTATTTGAATGCCGAAGCCAAATTTATGTTTGCCAAAGATGATAACGTAGTAATCATGTTGGGTTACGGATATAAATTCTAAAAACGTAATCATGTAGTCAAAATGTAACGGGAATTATCCTAATCCTGAATAATTCCCGTTTGGTATATAGACCACTTTACCATCGAAAAATACAATAAATCTATAAAGACATCACCGTACTTAATTATTAATTCGCAAAGTTATCAACAACGTTATCAACAGGTTATTCTAAAGTTATTAACAGCATAAAACCTTCATTATCATATATTTGAAATCCATATACACAGTTTATCATAATTACAGATTCACAGACTTACCAACATACTCACCTCACTGCCCTTTCAGATACTTGATGGTCTTAAAAGGAATACCATCTTTATTGTATAGCCGAAGTATATAAATCTCTTGATTAAGTTCTTTCAAATCATCCCAATCGGTTATCTGCATCATATATTTTCCTTCTTTCGTATATATTCTTATAACAGAAGCATTTACAAAATCGCTATGTATTGTTTGTACCCCTGTTATATCACTCTCCAAGGTTATAATAACCTCATCTTCGCCATACTCATTGTAAACATGAAGCCAAACCCATGCACAATCAAATGTATTAATACCACTTCGGCACACATGGGCAACAAGGGGTTCTTCAATCGTTTGTATTTCCAAGAAAGGTGAATATTCCTCTCTAACTCCAACTTCCAAAAAATCAGAACCTACATAGCGAACCGTAAAATCAATACTGTATGCAGTATTCGTTTCATTTACCGTTTTTATGATTTCACTATAAGATATAATGTGAGGTTTCAAATCCAACATTATATTATATGAAGCTACAGACTCTTCCCCATCAATGATACAACTAAATATGATCCGCTCACTAATGCAATGATCTGCATCTATATCATAGAGATCTTTACTCTCAACTATAGGGATCGTAAATATATCATTTTGGGATGTAGCAATGATGGTCTCTCCACCACTTTTCAAAGGCAAAGTATAAGTCCACTGCGGCTCACTAATAGAATGATTCGTGTTATTCTCAATGCTAAAGTTATAACTTTCATAAGCAGAAGCAAATCCATCCTCTTCAATTCTTCCACATACAATCTTCAAGCCCGATTGTTCTTGAATCTCTCTTCCAATAGGCGACATCTCTGAAAGCTGGCTATTAATCGGCAAAGATTCCGTATCGTTCTTTTGTGCAAAGAGAGTACAACTAAGACTAATTAACAGCAGCATAATAATTCGTACTTTCATACACTATTTCCTCTTTTAAAAATTTAGTACTGGAAAAAAACGGTCGATCCCCCACATCCATTCACTTTTTGTCATCATCTTCCATGTATCACAAAAATAGTAGTTTTTTCTCATTCTTTCACCTTTTTAGCTCAAAACGTATAGCTGTATGTACTATTCTTTCTAAAATGACATCTGCAAACATTTAATACATTGATTGAAAACATTTATAATTAAAGAGTCACTGAAAAGAATATTCTTCTCCCAATGACTCTCCGTTCATATAAATCCTCCCTCAAGAACTTTATAAGAACTTATTTTATGAATTTCGTATTATAGAATTTGCCATCTTCGTCTGTAACCTGCAAGCCGTAAACGCCTTTACCTAATGAGTTAATATCAATATTATTATCAAGAACTTTACCTTCTTGTGCTATCATCGAGGAATTCAAATCCAGGACTTTATAATCTGTTATCAACTTATTGATATTTCTCTTACGGCTATTTCTCAATTCTAAAGATATAACATTTTTATCTACGCGTGAGCTTAAAGTATACGTTGCCGGCACTAATGGGGACACAAGCAATTGTTCACTAATAGTTTCTCCATTCTTGTTCATCGCACGCAATCTAAAAGTTGTACTATACTCTTTATCAACCGATGCTATGAAATAGCCAGCTCTTATATCCTCAACATAAAAAGTAAATGGCACTGGAGATCCTTCTTCCAACTGTTCTACCAGGATACTTTCAGTCCCCTCCACATTCTGAAATGCAATTTTCACATCAGCATAATATTCATCATCCGAAGCTCTGGTTTGTGGCATTACTTTAGAGAATGCCAGTTGGGGTTTCTGAGGAAGATAATCCAGAAGGAAATAACGAGCAAACGTATACATGTTAGGGAGCGGTTGTCCATAATAATAATCCTCTTCTACATGTACCAATTTACAACGTAAGTACCCGTCACTTGATCGAATATAGTCTAATGATTTTACAGGATCTATTTCGGAAGTAGAAAATTTTATTTCAGAAAACATTGTATCCGCTGTCTTCACGATGTCCCATGTCCCATCTTTTCGTAAAATAGATATACTCCAACCCAACAATGGATATTCAGGAATCAGATTTAAGTGTGGATAAGTCCAATATTGATATATATAATCATAGACACTATCACTTAGTAACTGTCTCACCTCATTAGAACCTATATAATCGTAGGTATCTATTGTATTCACACTTCTATTAGAGTTTTTACTAAAAGATAACTCCTTACCGTATGGTTCTACTTTATCCGTAGAAGTAGAAGTTGCATTCCCCTGTCCGCTTCCGCCTCCACCAACAGCAATGTCAGAATACCATCCCATAGCTTCCAGAAAAGGTTTAAACCATTTACCAATATAACGAATAGAAGTGCCTCTTGGCAAATCCGGCTGCATCAATCTGGTCTCATCATTTGTTTCATCAACTTTAAAATAAGACAAAGAACGTCCATTCTCAAAAACAGTAGGAGAATACATACTATACTTATCACCAGAACCATAATAGCCAAACGGCATTACTACATTACCAGACGTGGCATAGTTGTATGCTTCAGCAGGATCATTATATTTACCCAATAAAACAATCTTATCATAAAGTAACAATTTATCATCAAAAAAATCAATCACTTTAGTCACATTATTACCAGCAGAGCCAAAAGAGAATCCCATAACTTTACAAAGTTCCCGCAATGCAACTGTCACAAAATCATATTTATCTTCTACAACTTCATCCAGAGAATACGAGAAAATATCATCTGCATTAAATGTAATAGAACCATCTGAGAAGTCAAAAAAATCTACCTTTATATGATCTGCATCCGAAGTTCCTCTATCTCTTAATACCCATTTTAATGTAGCTCTAGGTATGCGAATTTTCTCCCCTCGCGGAAATATTATACAAGAATCAGTCTGAGTGACAGTTTTTGCTATTACATTTTGACCTCTCAACTTACCAAATTTTACTGTAACTTTTAGAGGTATAGCTGCTTTCATTTGTTCTTCCAAGAGTCGACAGGCGTATTCAAAAGCACTCTTTCTTTCCAAATTCTGCTCCCATTCATCACCTTCATACCGGACTTGAATAACCGTCGCACTAATAACTTCACGCACTATAGGCTTAGGTAAAGTTTCTCTACGGAAAAAATCAGCACCAAAACTTATAGTTTCAAATCCATCTTCTTGCGCATGAGAAAAAATAGCAAATCCAAGTGCAAATAATAATAGTAGTAATTTCTTCATAACTCGCGTTTTTATAAATTATACATCATTAATTCTTTATCATTTTAAATGTAAGTTTCTTTTCCGAAGATTGATCTTTGTATGAAACAAAATATATACCTTCAGCCAGATTTGAAATATCAATATTGTTCATAGGTATCCCTACATACTTCACTAGCCTTCCTTTAGAATCATATATAGACACAGGAAAAATAGCGTCCATACCATCGTACACATATAATACATCCCTTACAGGATTTGGATAAAATGGAATACTTTCTACTTTAACAGCCGGTATAGATGTAGCTACTTTGGAATTCCACAAAGTATCTTTACCTGTTACTACCCCACTAAAATTGACAGCAGAAAATACAAAATAACGATCACCATCATAAAATTCTAAAAGTCCAATCCCTTTTTCAGCATCTATAACAGGCTCAAAATAAGTTATTAACGTCACATAAGTATATTTATCTTTTTCTATACTGGCAATATCTTCTGCTCTACATGAATTAACCTGTAAAGTCATACATCCATCATCATAAATATTCCATTGCTCATCATAGTTACTCCATGTAACATCCAATACTTTTACTTTGGGGATAGAAGGAAGCAGATTTATATAAAACTCCTTATCAAGTTGTATTTTTCGTCCTTGATACTCTCCCTCAAAAGTAACTTTTCCTTTGAAGTAAGTGGAGCTATCATTCTGGACTGTATATCTTCTATACTCGGGTTTGGAATTTTCATACGGTGACGAATCTATCATAATTCCATAATCTATAGAAGTAGCATTCTTCACAGTCACGTAATTTCCTTGCTTTGCTTCAACACCAAAATTCCATTTACAAACATCAGGAATTACACGCCTTCCAGACTTATCCACCACATGAAAAGCACAACTGTCGTTAAGCAATAAAGCACCGTGTTTATCCAAAGAACTAACACTTGGTTTTATCACAGTTCCCGAAAGGATATAATCAGCTTGTGCATAAATATCACAAGAATAAGTAAAAACTAATATAAGCGTAATAAGAGCTCTCATATCTTTATTTTTTTTACCAACTTTTCTCCATTTGCATATGTAAGCAATATGATATATATTCCCTTTGTCAAACATTCAACATCTTCATAATTTTCTGTTTGAAGAATAATTCTCCCCTGTACATCTCTAACTTCTATGTATTCAATACTCGAATTCATAGTCTCTTCCTTTAGTGAAGTGGAATTATCCAATACATTCATTTGACTTGGAATCTCTATGGAATAATAGGCCTTTCCTATTTTATTTTTCAGAGTCAAATCAACCCATGCCACTCCTATCATATAAATACCCTCAAAATGCAAATGAGCAATATAAGGTTCATAAACATAAGTATTTACTCCAACGCTACTAATTTCCTCTGTTTGCTCAGCATAAAGAAGATCAGCACCCGTATATATCACTGTCATATCAAGATTATAAAATCTGGTTCCTGGGATTGGAGTTATAGCATCTACTTTCACCGATATAAAAGTCGGTTTGGTAGCAAGATATATATAAAATACCTTAGACATTTTCGTCCCATTAACAGTAGCATTCAAGCTTATTTTACCCTTAATGTCACCATTAATATTTTTATAATATTTAGTCAAATCATCTACCTTATCTATACTAAACTCCGAAGAATTTCCTACTTTAATAGAATCAAACACCATCTCGTTATTCAGTAATTCATACTTCCACGAATAATCCGTAATACTCCCGGAAGTTGTTTCTGCATGAAAACTATAACCTTGAAAAGCGGAAGCCATCCCGGTAGCATTAATATCTTTTGCCATTATCTTCAAGCTGTTTTCAGGTTCTTTCCAACCAATTTCCTTAAGAACTTCCAATGTCTTTTCATCGATTTGTTGATTCTTATCTCCGATTCTTATATTATATGACATCAAATCACCTTTCGTATCAAAATAGCTCAAATAGTTATAGCCGTGGAATTCAGATGGAGCATATAGTTTAAAACTATCATTATTAGGAGTTTTATAATATACATTATCGCCCGATACATACGAAATAAGTTCCTGACTTGTGCGTCCGTTATTTGGCATCGTATTTAAACGTATATTATTAGAGTTAACAATCAGATTATCAAAAGGAGAGAAATATCTCCTTGTAGAAAAAACAACCCCCTTTGCGGGGTTATTAACAACAGAAGATCCAAATCCCAGGGACATAGCAATAGCACGCAACATTGCTGTTGTAAGATTTTTCTTATTCGTAATTTCACCGCTAAAACTATAATCCCAATCTACATCTTCGTTCACTAAAATAATAGCATCTTCCGCCAATCGTTTATTATCAGTCAAAAAGTTCATAAAAAAACTTTGAGGATATGCCTCATTCCCCCCCCGGTAATAAAGTATATCTTACCTGAGCTGCGAAATCAGCAGCTTCCACTCCCATTCTTTCTTTTTCAAACTTCAGAATTATCTTTTTAGGAATATACAGTTTTTCTTCCCAAAGTTGTGCAGCAGCTTTTATAGCATACTGCATTTCTTCACTCATACCACCTCCGATCTGCACTTCAATAACTCCTCCAAAATCACTACTCAAGCGTTCTGTACGTAATAAACAAGGTTTTATTGTCTGCGTACTTACAGGAGAAGTATCCAGACGTCCTTCAAATACCAAAATTGTGTCTTGTTGAGCTACTACTAAACCCATGCTTTGCATAATCAGTAGGCATATTAAAATCAAAAAATGTTTTTTCATTTCATCAAGTATTAGTGGAAACTACATTTTTATTATAATCCCTAACAGGAGCTATTTATTTTACTTCAAACACTCCGTAAATATGTCCTCCATACGAATTTGTTAGTTCTAACAAATAGACTCCAGGAGAGTAATCCTCAACAGAAATACTATATTTCTCGAGATTATCAATCAGAAGATAATGAGAGTATATAGTCTGATTAGCTTTGGAAATAGTTATCGAGACATCACCTGCTGATTCCAAAAATTCGAGAGAAATAATGGAATTTTCCAAAGATGCAGTTACAGGTATAAAAGGTACAGAACGATTGTCTTTATCTATATCATCATCACCTTTCCAATGTCCAGAAAAAGAAATTTGCTCCCATAATGAGATAACCCCACCATCATTCTCTTGCGCAATAATTGTACAACTAAAACAAACTAATAGAAATAGAATAATTCGTGCTTTCATCTTTTGTTTTTTCATGTTTTTGTTGTACAAAAGTAGAAAATTGGTTTCAACAAACAAAAAATAGGACATGGACTAAAAAATGATCTATACACATCTATTAATCAATAATATAACAAGAAAATATTCTAATACAGGTGGACTATTTAGACTTATGATTTCGATATTTTTGCAAAAAAGTTTCTATTGAATCTTCTTTTACTAATTCTAAACGCTCCTTTAAGCGCGATTTTGCTTTAAATATTGTATGTTCATCTTTACTATCAAAAAGAATCATTAATTCTTTAGTCGTAAATCCTAAAAACAGAAATGTTAGAAGTTTAATATCATGTTTGGTTAATTGATTATACTCACTCTTCAATTTGATTAGAGAATCATTATAAAGACAATTCACTAAATTAAATATTTTATCCCACTCTTTAGGTGTTAATTTTTCTACAAGTACCTCCCCATTCTTTAACATCTTAACCAATATGGTAATATCCATTTTATTACGTAACTCTTCATTTTCTGTAGTCAACACTTCTATTTTTCGGGATAATTCTTTTACTTCACAATCAACATGGGCATTCGTTTCCCCCCGCTGTTGCTTATACATTTCAATTTCATTCTGAAAAAAGATTATTTTCTTATTATTCTTTTCTATTACTTTTCTGGTTTGTATTACTTCTAATTTTACACGCCCATATCTAACATAGAAAAAATACACTATCCCGGAAAACAAAATCACAACAATCAGATAAATAATATGTAAGACCCTCTTCTCTAATTTACCTCGTAAGACTTCGGTTTCAAATTCTTCCTTTTGGTATTTAGCCTGAAGCTGTACCAACGCTTCTCGTTTTCTATCATTTTCAGCCATATATAATAAAGAATCTGACCGTTCTTTCAAAATAAGAGCATGTTGATAATCATGATCTGCCTTAGCCAACTCTGCCAAACACCCATAAGCTTCGGAAGCAGTAAATAGATTATCACTATTCAAACAAAGTTTTAAATACTTCGTTGCATCTTGTTTATGTCCCATTAATTGATATAAACGCCCTAAGGACATATAATGAAGTACAAGTCTATCTTTATTAGGTTCTTCATCGAGAATCCTCAGAAAAATTTCTTCAGCTCTGGAATATTGTTTTTCAAAACAATACATTTTTCCAAGTATTTTAAAAGCACTGATTTTCAACCGAATTGGATTATTTGTGAGTAAGTGCAAACTCGTCATTGTATATTGATAGACACTATCCATCTCCTGTTTTAAGAAAAAAGAACGTGCCATCATTTGATAAGTATAGGCTGCCCCTAATGTATCTTTTGCCTGATAATAATAAGAAATAGCTTGACGACAACAATGAATAGCTTCATTATAAAATGATTGTTCTTTATTTAAAACTGACATATCTGTAAACATCAATCCCATTATCTTATGCTCTTTCGTCTCTTTCAAAACTCGCCGGGCTTCCCAATAGACTTTCATAGCCCGCGTGGTTTCCCGTTTTCCTTGAAGTACACGTCCATAATAATACAATGCTTTACCATATTTACTTTTATCCTTTTTCTTCTTGAAATAATCGATAGCAAAAGTAATAGAAGAGTCAGCAGACATATCCATATAATTCTTATCGCGTGCCTGAGTCAGTAACAACACATAATCTGCACGTTCCTGACCTGACAACTTATCGGGACAAGATATTTTCCTTAATAGATTTAATGCACTATCAGGATGTGCTTCCATACACTGCTCCGCTTGCCGAAGAGTTACTATAACCTCTTCTGGTGCAGAGGAACAAGCAACGAAAGCTGCAATGAGAAAAGACAAAAAGAAAATGCGATTATATTTCATTCGTAAAAATGATTAAAAGTGAAGGTTTTACGGGCAGATCTTCTTCGTTACTACTTTTCCATCTGAATAGGTAATCGTCACAATATACATTCCTCTCGATAGATGATTAACAGCCTCATAATTTTCTGTTTGAAGGAGAAGCCTTCCTTGCATATCCCTTACTTCAACTTGTGAAATGCTTGATTCTGCTGTGACTTCTATGATCGGATCGGGATTCAGCAGACTCGGTATTTCTACCATATAATACGCTTTTCCCACCTTGTTTTTTAATTCTATCTCAACCCAAGCCATTCCTATCATATAAACACCTTCAAAATGTAATTTAGTAAGATAAGGTTCATAGACATAAGCACTTTCTCCAAAACTACTATTTTCCTCTGTTTTAAAAGCATAAAGAAAATCAGTACCTGTATATATTAGCGCTATATCAAGATTATAAAATCTTTTTTGGGGAATTGGAGTTATAGCTACTTTTACCGATACAAAAGTAGGTTCGGTAGCAAAATACACATAGAATGTTTCAGACTTCTTTTTCCCATCGGCAGTAGTAGCAGTCAAACTGATCTTACCCTTAATATCTGCATTGATATTCTTATTATACTTCGTTACATCATCTATCTCGTCTATACTGAAATCAGAAGAATCTCCTGTTTTGATAGTGACAAAATTCATTTCGTTATCCAGCAGTTCATACTTCCATGAATAATTCGCTATACTGCCTGAAGTGGTTTCGGCATGAAAATTATAGCTTTGAGAAGAAGAAGCAATACCCGTATCATCAATGCCTTCTGCTATTATCCTTAAATTACTTTCAGGTTCCTCCCAGCCAATTGTTCTGAGAACTCCCAATACTATCTCATCTATTTGCTGAATTTTATCTCCTGTCCTGGTATTGTATGACATCAAGTCACCATCAAAATATAGATAATTCAAGTAATTATAACGTTGGAACCTGCGAGAAGTATACAACCTGAAGCTTTCATTAGCAGACGTTTTACAATAAACACGCTCTTCCGACACAAATGAAGAAAGTTCCTGGCTTGCAACTCCATTATTCGGCATTTCATTCAGACGGACATTATTGGAGTCAACAATCAGATTATCAAAAGGAGAGAAACATCCCTCTATAGAAAAGATAATGCCATGTGATACATCATTTACAACCGATGAACCAAAGCCTAACGAAATGGCAATGGCACGTAACATGGCTGTTGTGAAATTCTTCTTATCCACAGCCTTTCCGTTAAAACTATACTCCCAATCCGTGTCTTCATTAATCAGGATAATAGCATCCTCGTCATACACACGTTCATCATCAGTTAAGAAATTCTGATAATAACTATTGGGATATGTTGTTTTCGCATCGGGGAATGAAGTATATCTCACCTGAGCCTGAAAATCGGCAGCTTCTGCTCCCAACTCTTTTTTCTCAAACTTCAAAACTACATTTTCAGGAATATATAACTTTTCTTCCCAGAGTAGTGCGGCGGCCTTTATACAATGCTGCATTTCATCATCTATTCCGGCTCCACATATTACTTTAATCACTCCTCCAAAATCACTACTCAAACGTTCTGTTCGAGGCAAACAAGGTTTCATGATTTGCGATCCCCACGGAGTAGTATTCATATGTCCTTCGAATACTAAAATTGTATCTTGCTGAGCCATAGTTAAACCTATACTCTGTAGTGTCAACAAACCAACCAAAACTAACAAACATTTTTTCATAGTTTTAAATATTAGAAGAAATAAACAATATTCAGTACCAGAACAATAAATGTCCTCATCGACAAATCTTCCTCGTTACTACTTTTCCATCTGAATAGGTAATCGTTACGATATACATTCCTCTCGATAGACGATTAATATTCTCATAATTTTCAGTGTGAAGAACAAGCCTTCCTTGCATATCCCTTACTTCAACCTGTGAAATACTTGATTCCATTGTTACTTCTTCTATGGAATCAGGTTTCATCTGATTGGGAATTTCAACTGTATAAGACGTTGTTCCCACATTGTTCTTTAATTCTAAAACGACCCAGACTCTTCCACCCTTGTAAATATTTTCAAAGTGAAGATGAACGATGTACGGTTCTTGATAAGAACGCGATCTAATTACAATGCTGAACTCTTCATAGAGTTCTGCATAAAGAGATTCAGCACCACGAAATTCGGCTGTTAGGTCAAGATTATAAAAATTTGATCCGGGAATTGGAGTGATGGCATCTACAGTCACGGAGATAAAGACTGGTTTATCTGTCTCTTCCAAAGCAGTTGACCGAAATTCCTCTAATGTATTTAAATCACCTTTCATGTCACGGGACATCACAAAGCTTGTGCCCTGCAGTGTCAACAAACAAACCAAAATCAATAAATATTTTTTCATAGCTTTAAATATTAGTAAATAAGGAAACTCTATCACAATGACAACAGAAGCAGTTTGCTTCACTCCCAGACATCAATCATAAGTATATCCTCCTAATATTCCTATGATACAGAATAGCATAACATGAAAGTTACAACATAAGGCAATCCTATCATTATGCCTCACTTGTAACTAAGTAAGATATCAAACTTTACAAAAGTAATAAAAATTAAAGGGAACGAGTCTTTTATCTTTGAATAATATGTAACTTTTTAAGTTAGAACAAACAGAATAGTATAAGTTTCAAAGAGTTTCAATACGTTGAGAAAAGATTCTCAATATATAGAGAAGAAATTCTCAACGTATTGAGAAAAGATTCTCAATGCATTGAAACTATTTTCTCAATGCATTGAAATAAGTTGTATCACGCTTTCAACCGAATAACAAACCGGCTACCTTTGCCCAGTCTGCATGCCGCCATGTGCTTCTACAAAAACTTTAGAGATACAAAAAATCGACATATATCTAAATTTAATGATAGATATATGCCGATCTTATTAGCGATGATTCAAGAAAAATTTCTCAGTGCCCTCAAAAGAACACCTCTCCCGTCATTATATTAGGGATAGCTTTAACTCATTGATTTTTTTTATTATTAAAAAGTAAAAAGAGAGGAGCAACCATACATGATTTTTCCAAATCATATATCAGCAACACTCCTCTCCTATTAAATACAGACCCATATAAGGTCAGGTCCTTATATTATTTTTTAATCACTTTCAGTGCTTTCAAGATTTTAGCATCCTGTTTGATATTAATGAAATAGATACCAGCAGCACCATTTACTGTCAAATGAATATCTCCACCATTGGCAACTGTAGTTTCTTTGGCTTCAATCATCTTTCCGGTAGCATCAAATACTTCTATAGAATACGTACCTTCATTAGCAAAGCGAACATTCAACTCATTTACAAATGGGTTCGGATAAGCATTGTAAGCTATACCTAATTCACTGTCTGAAATACCAACACCTTTCGTAACTGTTACCGAACGATAAGTTTTGGATACTGATCCCCAACCATTTTCTAACGTCAATGTAGCATTAAACTCTCCCTCTGACGGATAAGCAGCAACAACATTACCAGATTCACCGGTTCCGGTTACTGCACCTTTTATCTGAGCTTCTTCCAACTTCCAAACAGGTTTAGTCTCTACTTTAAAGATACTACCAGAAATGAACGGAGCTCCGGTTCCATAGGTAATGTCTACCGGGACATATTGATTAACGCCTTGAGAAACTGTCTTGATTTCAGTCATATAACCTTTTAGGCTCTTGTTGCTTCCCGTACTGAAAATTTCATTATTTTCATTCGGTTCCGTTTCAAAGTCCCAATAACCAATCAACGATTCAGGAATCGTAGTCAGATGTTCCATTGATTTTTTCACTTCATCTGCCGTCAAACCTTTGTTGTATAATTGGAATTCGTCCAAATATCCATCAAATCCTGCTCTGTTGGCAGCAATACCTCCAACCATAATTGTATAAGCATTCTTCCAGTCCTTAACATTCGTTATACCACCGCCTGAATTAATCAATTTTCCATTAACGTATAAAGATACATCACGACCGTTTTTATAATCTACTACAAGAGCCAAATGATACCACTGATTGGGGACAAAAGAAAAGTCCTCTGTAATAATTTTAGTCTCTGTACCAGCACCAGATTCCCTTTTCTTCAAGCTAAAGTCTAACTTATTATCTTCTGTTCGTATATGAGTCCAAAGCCATCCCCAGTCACTATCAGGCCAGCGATCCTCGGCAGCACGTATATTCAAAAGATGTGTGCCGTTACTAACATGGTTGAATACAGCCGGTTTGAACCAGAAAGCAATTGTAAACGGTGATTGGCTGGTAAAATTCAACTGATCGGCAGGAACTCCAAAAGCAATCTCATTTAATCTCAAACCACGTGAAACATATCCGTCTGCATTACGTCCGGTATATTTGTATGTTACCTCTTCACCTGTTGATATTGAGATAGCATCTTCACTATTATTAGCTGTCAATGTTTTAATTTCAGGCATAGCACCTACTTCTTCAGAAGAAATCTGAATCAAAGCCTGATGTAACTCCACATTTTCTCCAGAGGTAACACGAAGATCATAAATGCCGATTTCAGGAAGAGAAGTCTCAAGAGATATAGAGTTCGGAAAGTCTTTCACAACATCACCTGTCTGAGCATTCAGTATTTCCCATTTATCAGCCGGAGCATGAGTCGGGTCAATATACTTAACTATAAACTGCTCATTGGCTTTAATAACCGGCTTGTCTATTTCGAGCCCTTCTACTGTTTCATTTTCGGGAGTATTCAACCATTCGGTCCATGCTATTCCTGATTCGCTCTTACCATCTAAAGCAACTGCTGAAACTCCAATTTTTACTTTCTTAGCACCAGCTACATCAAACGGAGCACTCACTACATAAGCAGCCCATGAAGTAGTAGCCGTACACATTACAGGCTCTCCACCCTCCTGCTGCATATAAATCTTATAGAACCAAGTATTCACATCGTCGTTATAAACAGGTGCTTCAGGATGAGCAGCATCACGGTCTTTCATTTTGAAGAATACCTTGAAATCTAATCCTTTATAATTGGTAGTCAACAGTTTTTCACCAGTAATAGTCGGTTGATTCGGAGTTACAGCCGCAGAACGGGTCAATGAGATCTCTCCAACCAAGACCTTAAAATCGGCTGATGTATCCGTAAATCTCAAAGCAAGCATAGCAAGTGTTTTATCATTCAATCTCAAATTAGTAGGCAGTGTACCTACTTTAATTGTTTTCTCAATCCATTCCTTGCTCAAAGAAATATTATTGGCAACAGCAGCAGAAACTTCTGTTTGTTCAGCTCCTTCTGCCGAACAAGCTACAGCCATTGAACCTGTACCGCTTAGCACTTTATAACGCACAGTCAATACATCACCGCTTTTCAACGAATATTTTGTTTTAAACAGATGCAGATATTCAGTATCTGTCTCTCCTGAAACAGAAAGACATGAACCACCAAACCAGGCATCATCCCAAGTAAACTCAGCTTTCAACCCTTTAGTCGGTACATCTTTTTCAGGATCTCTCCCCATAAAGCTGGAAGTAAACCACCATCTCCAAGTAGGCAAATAGTCTTGAATACCGATGTTGTACCATTCATTATTGAATGTAGTCTCACCATTTACTTTAAAGAAAGTTCCATTTCCCAAATTAAAATAGGTAACAAAAGGTTCTGCAGCTAAATTATCAGACCCTAATACACTACGAGCTGTAATGAATTTAGAGAATCCATGGAAATCTGTTGCAGTGGTAGAATGTCTAAGAATATTTTTAATAGCTAAATTATTTACCGGATTATAAGTAGAGCCTGTAAACACATTCTCACTTATCTGCTGATATGTTCTTTGTTTGGTCAACGGACTGGAACCCAATTCGCCTCTACCTTCAAAAATCATATTCATATTGTGAGCTCCCCAAATACCAACAGAAATTTCGGCGTCTTTTAAAGCATTCCAGTCGGCTACAGATCTACCTTGGAAATCCATACCTCCATATACATCGTAAGAAGAACGTCCTTCAAAACTTTTAGCTGTAGACTGAGAAGTAGACAAACCTGCTGCACCCCAATTATAATTCATAAAATACGCATCAGATGTAGGATTGCCGTTCCAGTGAAACCAATCTTTATTTGATGAACTAAGGGCGTCTGTACCACCTAAAGAACCTCCACTGGCCATCAAAGAATACCAAGCATTGGTAAAAGAAGGCCAGTTAGCTTCTTCACGTTTTGCAAAACTTTGAGACAATAATGTTTTTAATCCATCAGCAGTCAGGCCACTACCCATACTAAATTCCGAATTATAGCCAATACCATCAATACCATAATAGCGCAAAAATTTCAACAGTTTATCTGCGCCACCATCAATCATGGCTTTCATGGTCTGTCCGTGTCCTTTATCGGTAGCAGTAATCGTTGAAGCCCAAGGCACAGAAGCCAATGTAGATGTCCTCACACCATTCTTGTGACAAACATCGGTAAAAGCACCAGCCATACGAATCATAGGAGCAGTCCAGTTACCATAGATATCCACATAACTCCACATACTGAATACTTCCGAATCAAAGAAATAAGAAGGAAGTGATTTCCATCCGCCACCATCAGCTGTACCGATTGGACACCACCACAACAATTTTCTATCCGGAGTCATATTCGGATCAACCTGTGTAGCAGAGTTTTCGAAACGTTCTTTCGGTTTCACGCGAGAAATAAAGAATTCTTCATCTTCAGCAGCATCCGAAAATAAAGGACTCCCCGGTTGCCAATTGGAATAGGCTTCATAAAAAGGAACACTCTTGCTCTCATTCACATACATCGGATGTGATGGAACTTGGGCGAACGCTGCACCACTCATCAATAGGCAGGCCCCCACACAATAATGTCTGATTTTTTCCATAAATATAAAATAATTAGATTACGTTCCGGAGCAAAAGTACCCCGGAACAAAAAAGATATTAAAAATAAATTATATGTTAACAATGCCGCTAATAGTAGCCTGTTTACTTGGAATTCCAACTTTAAGGTTAAATATCAACTTACCTCCTTCGATTTTTAATGTACCGCTTAATAAATTGACAGTTGCCCCAGTTGCATTATAAAGTACTTGTCCAGACAGGTCTTTTCCGATCGTATAGGTATGATCCTGTGATAGATTTATAGCCCGGTCAAAAGTGAAACTCAAATAATTTGTATAGTTTTCAACAGCCAGTTCTTCATCAATATAAACATCAAGTTTGCTTTTCGTTTCCTGATAATATACAAATTTATTGCCAAGAGATACATTATAAATTTCAATGTCGGCAGCATCTATCACCTCAATTGTTTTCTTAGCTTTCACTGTATTGCCCTTATCATCAGTTATTGTAGCCGTAATAGTAGCATTTCCAGCGCCAACCGTACTTACCACTCCCTTATCATCAACAGTGGCAACCTGCACATTAGAAGAAGCCCAAACAATCTTATTATCCGGAACAGAACTTACATTTGCCTTAATTGTAGTTGTAAATTTAGCAGATTCACCCACGTAGTAAGAACTGGCAACACTATTACTAAATTCAATAGAAGAAACCTTTAACAAAACTGTAAAACGGCATTTTGCACTCTTATCTCTTGCCGTAGCAATAATATCCACTGCACCCGGCGACTTGAACACAACATGACCATCACTTCCTACTGTTGCAATACTCTCATCAGATGATCTCCACTCAATAGGCCAGTAGTCTGTAATACCGAAAGGTGCCACCTCAACTTCGGAAAGCAAATCATAAAAAAGCACATCTTCAATTGTATATTGCTCAGTAAGCATCGCCACAGACTCTACGTAATAGTCATTTTTATCATATACTTCGCAATTTGCCGTCACTTTCCGTCCTTCTGCTTCCACAGTTACCACAGCATTTCCCGGCACTCCTCCGGAAGTAACTACAACGAGAAATTCATTCTTTTTTTCCGGATTCATTTCGTACTTATTCACAACCAAACCTTCACCTGAGGTAGTTACTTTAAAATCTAAATCTGCGATAGTCTTATCATCATCCGGATATGCCCGGTAATATACAACAATCGTATCTTTTCCTTTCTTATCATTATTAATAGTAAACTTAAAGCTGCTTTGATCTATTTCCGTAATATCCGCACCTGTGAAATCTGCCAACGACAAATACAACTTCACTTTTACATACACCTTACATTCTATAGTGGCATTTCCCAGCTTGGCAGTTACGACCACAGGCTCATCTTGTTGAATATTTTGCGGATGAATACCTAATTTATAAGTACCTTCCTGAGTTGTTTCTTGTAACTTACTTGCATTATCTACCAACAAAACAGATTCATCTGAAGAAATAAATTCCAATGGATAAAGTTTCATTAAGTCGGGATCGATATTTAGCACCAACGAATCAGAAATAGTACTTGGATTGATATAATACGCTTCCTGTTCAAAAGAGAATTCCGGATTGTTCGGTCCATTACGATCTGTCACCGACACAACAGCCAATAAATAACGTCCGTCTTGAAGAGTTGCTTTAATCTTTGCCTCTCCTTTTTGGTGTCCTGTAACTACACCTTCTTCATCCATCGTAATCACATTTCCCTCAACGCCTTCTTCCGGTGTCTCTTCTACTATAGTCCAAACTACTGATCCGGAGAAAGTCTCTCCCCCATCAGCAAGTACCTGGAACTGATAAGAGTCATTCGGGTGCAATGTTACCGTAGTCTTTGACATCCTGACATATGCCACATCGTCGTCTTTACAGCCTATCAAACTTAAGCAGGCAACGAACAATGTCAATATATTATAAAACACAAATTTCTTAGTCATCATAAAATCTTTTAATTAACAGTTAGCAATTAGAAATTTTTCGGGATGATACGATTATTCTTATCCCGTCCTTCTGTTTGTATATCCCACCACACACGTGTTCCAGCAGTATTAGCTCCTCCAAGTGCAGCTTCAATGTACGGAATATTCACTTGTTCATTTGAAGTACTTTCTCCAAACGGGATACGACGTATCTGCAATTCATTATCAAATGACTGATCCGGCCAATTCCTCGGGACTCCGTTTACTTCTGCTACAACCGGAAATAATCGGGGATATCCTGTACGGCGGAATGTTGTCCATGCTTCAGCGGATTGAGGGAAGTTAGCAATGTATTTCTGAGTAACGATTTTCTCCAACTTCACTTCATCAGAATCACTCTCATCCCATTTTACTCCAACCTGAACGCCACGGGTCTGATCGGTTTCACTAAATTCAGGCTGATAATAATCCTTATAAATAATTTTTGTGTTAGCAGACGTCTGTTTAAGATAAGCATCAGCCTCACCTGCCAATCCGTTCTCTGTAAAGACTTGCCTAATACCTTTCTCATAAAAATCCTTAGCACTGGTAGCTCCTACGTTCCAATTTCTCAACTTAGCTTCAGCGAGTAAAAAATAAACTTCAGTCACTTTGAAAAAATTACGCGGCATATATTTAACCTGGAATTTTGAATATGCTTTATATCCATTTTCTGCCGGAGCAGGATCAACAGAACATCCTTGTCGCATACCTACACACTCTTTTGCAACATCCAAAACTTTCTTTCCTGTTGTTTTAGAGTTAATAACTGCTCCGTTTTTAGAAAACCATACTTCCAATAACGGATTATTGTAACGCTTCATAATGTTCTCTAAAGAAGCTCCCAAGCGCGAATCTTCCCACTCCGAACTAATTTTATGTAACGGATGCTGATAAGTATTGCCATCATCTACAGGTAATCCAAAATCTTCAGTAATCAAACCTAGTTCGTCAGTAACAGCACTTTCTGCAATCGTCTGTGCTTCTCCAGGATTGACCTTAACCATGTTCAATGCCATCCTGAACCGTATTGAATTGGCCAATCTTACCCAATTCTTCCAATCTCCTTTGGAATAACCACTTTTTTCCCCTTCCACACGTTTCAACATCTCAGCAGAAGGTTTACTTTCTTTCAATATCGTAATCGCTTCATTCAAATCACTAAAAATGGCCTTATACGTCTCTTCACATGATAAATATTCAAGCGGATTAGTCTCTTTCAAATTACGGTAATCATTATATGGAATCGCACCAAAGAAATCAACCAGTTCGTGCATACTGTATGCATATAAAATTTGAGCTATCGCTTTCCATTCTGGTTTCCCATGACTTTCACCAAAGAAATAAGCATGGTATAACTGAGGAAATAATTTCTGGCTCTCACCAAGAGGACCACCATAATAGCCATTCGGATAATCATATGTATGGTATAAAGGTTGTCCAAAGTCGAATTTACTTTTTGACACCGTACAATAGCCTGCAAATACATCTATATTGGTGTTGCGCTGATATTGATATTTATGCTCTCTAAAGTCAATAACATATTCCATTGCCTGACGCAACTCACCTTCCAATATTTCATCGGAAACATCCCCTTTGTCAATTCCATCATCTTCTGAAGTTCCATTCTGCTTTTCGTCAATAACTTGCCAATCAGGATAATCAAAAGCGTCTCCGCAGCTTCCAATAGATAAAGAAGTGACTCCCAATAAACCGCCAAGGAAAATTGATTTATATATTTTTTTCATAATCAAATTATCAATTAATAGGTTAATTTTATATTCAATCCAAAACTACGAGTCGTTGGTAGTGTAAAGGAATCCACTCCACCAAAAGCATTAGCAGCCGTAGCGGAGATATCCGGGTCGACCGGAGAATCTTTATACAAGAATCCAACATTACGTGCTATCAAAGACAGGGTTAAATGCTTCGAAGGGCCTAACAAATCATAGAATGTGTATCCTAAGGATATTTCACGAAGTCTCACATTTGTTCCATTATAGATACAGTCTAAATGTGCTCCTCCAACTGTTTCATAATAGTTACGAGCTGTAATTTGCTGGCCATCAGGTAAAGTTACCATACCATTGTTTGCTAAACGTGCCTCCGCACTTCTTTCAGACAAACCGGCAAAATCCATCTCTGCCTGAGTTAGTGAAATCACTTTTCCACCAACCTTTCCATCAAGTAAAAAATAGAGAGAGAAATCTTTATAACTAAAAGTATTATTCCATCCGAAATTAAATTTTGCATTAGAATTACCAAGATAACGATTATATTCACTTGTCAATACGGGTTTACCATCCTGGATTTTAATTTTGCCATTATTATCATATACAAAACCTTTTCCATATAAATCTCCATAAGAACCACCTTTCACAAATTTAGTCTGAATCTCAACCCCACTCGCACTCATAATACAGTCGTCAGTTGTACCATCCAAAGCTGTATATGTTTCCAATATTTTATTATCATTATACGATAAATTCACACCGGTAGTCCATCTAAAATCCTTAGTAGAAATAGCATTGTAACTGGCAGTAAACTCTATACCACGATTTCTTGTTTTACCTGAATTTATCGGTTTTATCTGTCCCGAAGCCGTAGTAATTCTCATAAATTGATTTTCCATGGTACTTTGATATACAGTTACATCAAAATTCAATTTATTACTAAATAAAGTAGCGTCCAAACCTACCTCAAAAGCACGTGTTGTTTCCGGTTTCGGATTATCAAAAGTCGGATTTCTTGCCCCTATATTACCTGTCAAAGGATTAACAAATTGTGCTGCATAAAATTCTGCCGGAATGGAGTTACCTACTACACTATAGGATGCTCTCAATTTCATTGCATCCACCTTAGGCATTTCAAAAGGTAACAACTCTTTCAACAAAAGATTACCACCGACTGAATAGTAAGGAAAACTTTTATATTTACCGGCATCTGCAAATTGCTGAAACGCTTTTGCCCAATCATTGCGGAAACTGACATCAATATATCCCTTATCCCAAAATCCGACCTGAGCTGTTGCAAAAATTGCAGTTTCCCAATTGGTGGTAGGAGTCAAGTCTTGACCACTCAATAATGAGCCCTTATATCCCTCTTTATTAGAACCTAAAGCTCCGGGTATAGGATAAGGTATATTAGGAGAAACGTATGTATTGTCATTTGTTTTAGTCATATAAATAGAATGATCCTTAACACGTTTGAAACTGGTACCAGCTGTTGCATTAAATGTGATTTTGTCTTTAAACTTATCTGCATAAGTCAATAAATAATCAGAATAAATTTCACGATGAGAGCTTCTGGACCCCCAATAAGTAGCACCCAATGTTTGATTCTTAGCCACACGAATAGTAGCTAATTCAAGCACAGTATTTTCATCATGAGTTTTATCCAAACTTACGCGTCCCTGAGCCGACAAGGTTTCCAAAATCTGATATTTAGCAGTAAAAGAAGCCATAATACGATCGCGGAAAGCTTCATCGGAAATCGCATCTAACATAAAATAAGGATTATTTATATAGGCATTATTTACCCATGGGAAATTCTGTACAGCAGTTCCCACCAAATTAGGATTCACTACATCATTTTCTTCATTTGGATTAAGAGCCTCATTATAAACCAATGGATCATCTTTACCCGCAATATATGTTCTTTTTTTATCAAAATATCGCAAATCGATAGCATTAGGAGTAAGATACAATCCTGGTAATGCACCTTTAGCTTTACCTATAACAGGACGATTTATCGTTTTCTGAGTGACATAGTTCAATGATAAATCCAATTTCAATTTATTATTCAGCAGATTATAACTTTGCTTAAAGAGAAGGTTGTGTCTCACGAATTTATTCTTATCCATCAGACCCTTCTGGACGGTATTTCCGTAAGAAAAATAAGTGCTGGAGTATTCTGTTCCTCCATTCAATGAAATAGAGTTATTATAAGTCTGTCCCGTATTAAAAAAATCAGTTACATTATTTCTTGGATCCCTTGTCAAATAAGGAAACATAGCCAACTGATCATCTGTTATATCCGATAGTTTATTACCCCAAGCATTATAGCGTACTTCACTACCTACAATTTCCGGAGCAAATGTATCTTGTTGCTTCGGATACACCAGTGGTGTCTCCAAAGTTATATTACTGGAAAAATCAACTTTAACCTTGCCTTCACGTCCGCTCTTAGTAGTGATAATAATAACACCGTTATTAGCAGCACTACCATATAACGCAGCAGCGTTAGGCCCTTTCAAGATAGATATATTCGCAATATCATCCGGATTAATAGTAGAAAGCAAGTCACCATCATCACGAGAAGCAGCCATAAGAATTTCTTGAGACTGACTGGACATTCCATTTGACATCGGAATACCATCTAAAACGATTAGAGGTTGGTTATTACCCAAAATAGAACTTTGACCACGAAGTGTTATCTTGGAGGCACCACCACCAGCTCCCGATGAATTAGGCGTAATTGTTAAACCAGCACTCTTTCCTTGCAACGAATTTACAAAGTTCACATCCTTAGCGCGTGTAAGCTCTTTACCTCCAATTTGCTGAGTTGCATAAGTCAAAGACTCGGATTTACGTTCGATACCCATTGCGGTAATAACAACTTCTCCTAATTGCTGCGAATCTTCTTTCATTACTACATTAAAAGACTTAGTCCCTGCTACAGATAATGTAATTGTCTTGTAACCTATATAACTGAATTCCAATATAGGTTTATCGCCTGTTACTTCAAGCGTATAATTACCATTCAAATCTGTGATAGTACCAATCGTAGTACCTTGTATTTTAACACTCACACCAATAAGAGGTTCGCCTGTCTCATCAGATATTGCACCTTTTATAGAACGTTTATCTTGCTGTAGAGCAATTTGTGGAGTACTTTTATCCTTGGAAGAATACAAAACAAGATAGTCATCTTTTACTGTATAAACCGTATTTGTGTTTTTCAGCAAACTAACCATAACAGAAGCTAATCTCTCTTTGTTAACTTTTACCGAAATAATTTTGTCAGGGTTAATATCTTTCGTATTATACACAATACGGAGTGAGGTCTGCCTACCAATTTCATTCAAAACCTGACTTAGAGGAGCATTCGAAAAGTCTAAACTGACTCTCATCTCTTTTTGCTCAGTTGCACTCAAAAAAAATGGGATAATTAGAAATAAGAGTAATAGCAAGAATTTAATCTCGCCCTTTGATTTTTTTTTCATTTATCATTCTTTTAAAATTAACAAAATAATAGTTATCTTCATTTGTATATACAGATCTTGCAATAATACCCTCTCAACTGTATTAAATACATTTATTTATGTTTTTCAACTGTTATAATATACATAAGTCCATTATTCATTATATAATACAATTTAGTACTAAAAGCTACTAAATAGTAATTGAAAAAAAATATGGATTCTTTTATTAAATTAAGCCACCAAGAAATCTTCAAAAGCAGAAAATAGATCTATTACTCCTAAATAGAATTAAAGATGTGTTATATTAAGCTGAGTTACCTTAAGGAACGAGTCTTTTATCTTTGAATAGTATGTAACCTTTTAAGTTAGAACAAACAGAATAGAATAGTATAAATTTCAAAGAGTTTCAATGCATTGAAACATTTTTCTCAATGCATTGAAATAAGTTGTATCACGCTTTCAACCGAATAACAAACCGGCTACCTTTGCCCAACTCGCTCTCTACAGTCAACGTGCCGCCATGTGCTTCTACGAAATCTTTAGAGATGGAGAGTCCCAGGCCACTGCCTTGCACTTTAGTGCCGGGTACACGAAAATAGCGGTCAAAAATGCTCTGATGATAACGAGGATCGATACCTTTACCAAAATCCTGTACATAAAGCTCTATCTGGTCACCTTCTTGCTGAGCACCAATAACCACACGTCCGTTCTCTCTTGAATAACGAATGGCATTACTTAGCAGATTGGTAAGTACCCAGGCTATTTTTTCACTATCTACAAACAATTTGCCGATCTTCTCTTCCGGATATTCCACTTCAATCTGTATATTGAACTTATCGGCCTGAACCTGGTTGGCCTTGATAGCATATTCAATCAGTTCAATGGGCTTCGTGATCTTAGGCATCATCTGGAGTTTTCCGGCTTCTACCTGAGTCATATTCAGCAGTTCGCCGGTAATCTCCAACAGGCGCTGGCTACTGTCTTTAATGCTCTTAGACAGCTGTTCCTGCTCTTCATTCAACGTACCCACACGTTTATCTTCCAGTAGTTGAAGGCTCATCATGATAGCAGAAATAGGAGTCTTCAACTCATGGGAAATGGTAGAGATAAATGTGGTTTTAGCTGAATCCAGCTCTTTAAATTCGGTGATATTCTTCAGAAGGATAACATCGCCCAACTTATGAGGTTCGTCTTTATCGGCATTGGTATTGTTGATAGGGATATAGGCAGCCTTGAAATAGCTCTCTTTATTATCTGCATAAATTTTCAATGGTTCTTTCTTATCGCCGGGGCTAACGAGTTCGCGAATCAAGCGACGGAGAAGGTCATTCTTCAAAGAAAGCTCTTCGGCAGATTGGCGGATCACGTTTTCTCTTTTCAAATTGAGCACATTCAGTGCCTCGTTGTTGATGAAAAGAATTTCACGCTCGGTATTCAATCCGATAATAGGCTCATTGATACTATTGACAATGGCTTCCAGAAACTTTTTGGCTGAAAGGATATCGGCAAGCGTACTGGCCCGATACTCGGTGAGGCGTTCTGCCATACGATTAAAACTGTCAGCAACTTCCCTGAATTCTTCACTGCTTTTCATATCAAGGCGCTTTTCGTAGTTATGATTGGCAATTTCAAGAATACCTTGTTTAAGCTCAAGAATAGGTCTACTAATGGAACGCGGTAACCAAAAAAGCAGAACCAGACCTGTGAGTACACAAATACCTCCTGTAACAGAGATCCATAATAAAGCCCGTTCGAGGGCAGGCAGTGCAGCAGGACTGTCGGGGTCCGTAGCAGTCAGTAGCTGTAGGTTGACAACAGATAGAGTTACCAATAAAATAATCATTCCGGCCAGTATCCCGATTCCGAAAAGCAATTTCGTTTTTATATTCATGATTTAAAGAAGTTTTTTAGTTTGTGAGTTCGTGAGTTCTTTAGTTTACTTACAAACTCATTCCACTGCAAGTATAATCAAATCTACGTTTGCTTGTGCCAGATTTGCCAAAAACTTTTTATAGGCGAACACTGCACAAAGGGCATTCGAGACACGTAAGCGGGGGCTTCCCATACAGATAGTTGTTATCTGCCTCTCACGACACGTCCGGACAATGCTTCCAAGTACATCCTTCGACTGTACCTGAACAACTTCTCCCCCCAACTCAGCTACCAATTTAAAATGATTTAATAAATGACGTTGGCTGGCAAGATCTATCCGGTCCATACTCTCACGGGGCGTCTGCACATAAAGGGCAACAAAGGTGGTATTGTAACGGGTGGCCAGACGGGCTGCTTTACGGATAATACGCCGGGGCGTCTTTTCATGGCTGCTAATACAAGCCATAAACTTTTCATGCCGGACACCCATACTCATTACAACTTCGTTCTCTACTTTTTTTTCTACACGCAACGCTACCTCTTTCAGAGCGAGTTCGCGTAACTGAAGGATATTCTCCGTTTTAAAGAAGTTATTCAAAGCTACCTGAATTTTATCCGGACGATATATCTTTCCGGCTTTCAAACGGGTTATCAGTTCCTCGGCGGTAAGGTCGATATTCACCACTTCATCTGCCTCTTGTAACACACTATCGGGAACACGCTCTTTTATTTCGATGCCGCAAATGTCCTGCACTTCTTCGTTTACACTCTCGATATGCTGAATGTTGATGGCAGAGATTACATTAATGCCCTCATCAAGCAGTGTCAGTACATCCTGCCAACGTTTCTCGTTCAAACTACCTTCAACATTGGTATGTGCCAACTCATCTACAATCACGATTTCCGGGTGGATACGGATGATGGTTTCAAGGTCCATCTCTTCCAGTTCTTTCCCTTTATAAAAAATCTTCCGCCGCGGAATCAGCGGCAAGCCCTCTATGAGTGCCTCTGTCCCGGCACGCCCATGTGTTTCGATGTATCCTATCTGCACATCTACCCCGTTATCGAGTAAATCATGTGCTTCCTGAAGCATACGATAGCTCTTACCTACACCGGCAATCATCCCGATATAGACTTTAAATTTTCCCCGGCGTGACTTCTTTATCAGATCCAGGAAATGCTGTACACTCTCTTCTCTATCCATACTTCTATATATCTATTTTTCAACCCCATAAAGCTGTGTCAAAAGTCTAAAAAAGCTATCAAGCTGCAATTCAATAACGCGGATTAACGCAAATTATCGCAGATTTAATTTAATCTTTGCGTTAATTTGCGTTTTAATAATAACGAGTTTTACTTTTTACACATCCTCAAAATACTAATTAGTTATGCCAGAGTTTAGTTAGGGTTTTAAAGTAATGCCGAAAACCAAATGGGCATCTTCCATACGTGGATTCCAGATGGCTTGTGCAAAAACCGGCAGGGAAAACCGATCACTAAACCGGATGGCAGTTGTTCCTTTCAAAGCAATATTGGTCACTGCAAAACCATTGCAATTGTACTGAGGAGCAGTGTAGGGAACAATGCCACACGTTACATTCAGATCTACTGTCTTCACACTGAACGGATAGTTGAGTTCCATATAAGAGGAATAATTCTGTTTCATTTCTCCCCGGTCATTCTCCTTTTTATCCTGTCCGGCAAACATCGTGTACCAGACAATTGAAAGCGGAAACTTTTCAACCGGCAGCGTATAAGCCAATCCTGCTTCAAAGTGATGTGCTGTTTCATGGCTTTTGAATTTAAAATAATTACCCGTCCCTTGCCCGGGCCACCAAAGGTCTGCCACTGAAAGGGTCAGTCCTGTACTTCCAAAAGCATAAGCAGCGGTCAGGTCTATTTCTTTATTCGCTCTTCCTTCTGAGGCCTGACAACCATCGAAATCGGTTGATCCCCAGGCCGTCAATGAAAAGCCACCGATAGTAAAGCCTAAGGTTGGCTGGATACTGGCTCCGGTCTGATACATTCCACGCCATACATATGAACTGACTAAGTCGCCCTGTACGGTAAATTCCTGTGCCTGTGTGTTGGTGGTTGCCATTAAGCAACCAACTACAGCTACCAATGGACCTAAAAATACTTTCTTACTAAAAACCTTCATATACTACAATGTTTATTTTGCTTTTTCCAAAGCAATGTTCAGTTTCAATACATTCACTTTCTCTGTTCCAAAAAGTCCTAATAAGGGCTTTTCTATCGTTTTGTCGACAATCTCTTTTACCTGTTCCTCATGCATCCCACGTGCCTGTGCCACTCTTTTCACCTGTACATAAGCACAAGTAGGGGTGATATCCGGATCGAGTCCCGATCCACTGGCAGTTACCATCTCGGCAGGAACCTCACTACGGTTCAGGTAGGGATGATGAACGAGGAAGGTGTCAATGCGGGCTTCCAGTTCAGCCAGATATTCGGGATTCGTAGGCCCTTTGTTACTACCGGAAGAACTCGTAGCGTCATAGCCATCTCCGGCACAGGAAGGACGACCCCAGAAATAAATATCTTTTGTGAAATTCTGCCCCACATTGGCAGCACCTACCACCTTACCATCCAATGTTGCCACTTCGGCATTTCCTTTATTCGGTCCTGCCACCTGTGCAAAAAGCCATAGAATAAGGACATAAAACACTGCAAAGAATACGCAGAACGCAAGCGTTATTTTAAATGATTTCAATAAAGTTTTCATCGTCATATTATTTAAAAGAATAAACTTACTACCAAATCGATCAACTTAATCCCGATGAAAGGTACAATTACCCCTCCCAATCCGTATATCAGCAGATTACGGCGAAGCAGTGCACTGGCACCTATCGGTTTGTACTGTACTCCCTTCAAAGCAAGTGGAATCAGGACCGGAATAATGATAGCATTGAAAATTACAGCCGACAGAATAGCACTCTCCGGACTATGCAAGCCCATGATATTGAGCGCTGCCAACTCGGGGATAGCCACCATAAACAAAGCAGGTACAATTGCAAAGTATTTGGCTACGTCGTTGGCTATCGAGAATGTGGTCAGTGTACCGCGTGTCATCAGTAGCTGTTTACCGATCTCCACAATCTCAATCAGCTTGGTAGGATCATTGTCAAGGTCTACCATATTACCGGCTTCTTTGGCTGCCTGTGTGCCACTATTCATTGCTACGCCAACATTGGCTTGTGCCAGTGCAGGAGCATCATTCGTTCCGTCGCCCATCATCGCCACCAGTTTGCCGGCTTCCTGTTCTCTCCGGATGTATTCCATTTTATCCTCCGGTTTGGCTTCGGCTATGAAATCGTCTACTCCCGCCTTTTCTGCAATATATTTGGCAGTCAGCGGATTATCTCCGGTCACCATAACGGTTTTCACTCCCATCTTACGCAGGCGTTCAAAACGCTCCTGAATGCCCGGTTTGATGATGTCCTGCAACTCTATCACCCCGGTAATCTGCTGATTGACGCATACCACCAGCGGTGTACCCCCATTGCCGGAAATAGCTGCAATAGTCTCTTCCACTTCCTTCGGAAAGGTGTTCCCGGCCTTTTCTGCAATCCGGCGGATAGCGTCAAATGCCCCTTTGCGAATCTGGGTACCATCGGACAGATCAACGCCCGAACATTTCGTTTCGGCAGTAAACTTAATCATACGCGCACCGGTTGTGTTCAGGTTCCGCATTCGCATCCCCGACTCACGTCCCAACTCTACAATCGATTTACCTTCGGGAGTTTCATCGGACAGAGAGGCCAGCAGGCAGGCTTCTACAAAACTACGTTCGTCTACTCCCGGTGCCGTATGGAATTTGGTCGCTTTACGGTTACCAATGGTTATCGTACCTGTTTTATCCAATAGCAGCGTATCAATGTCTCCGGCTGTCTCAACGGCTTTACCGGATTTAGTAATTACGTTGGCACGCAACGCACGGTCCATACCGGCAATGCCAATGGCAGAAAGTAATCCTCCGATAGTGGTCGGAATGAGGCAGACAAACAGTGAAAGAATGGCAGCAATAGAAATGGTTGTACCCGGATGATCAATGTTAGTATAATCGGCAAAAGGAATCAGCGTGATACAAACAATCACGAATACCAGCGTAAAACCTGCCAGCAAGATAGTCAGGGCAATTTCATTCGGTGTTTTCTTTCGGCTGGCACCTTCTACGAGGGCAATCATCTTATCAAGAAAACTCTCACCCGGTTGCTGAGTCACCAATACTTTAATGTTATCCGAGAGTACCTTCGTTCCACCCGTCACCGAGCTTTTGTCTCCTCCGGCTTCTCTGATAACGGGTGCTGACTCTCCCGTTATAGCACTCTCGTCGATGGAAGCTAATCCTTCAATTATCTCACCGTCGGCAGGAATCGTATCTCCGGCTTCACAAACAAAGATATCTCCTTTCTTTAGCTTTGAACTGCTCACGGTCTGAAGTTTATCACCTGTCATCAATTTTGCAGGAGTCTCTTCGCGCGTCTTACGCAAACTATCTGCCTGTGCTTTGCCCCGTGCTTCGGCAATGGCCTCGGCAAAATTGGCAAACAGCAAAGTGGCAAACAGAATAACGAATACCAGCAGATTGTATCCGAATGAACCGTAATGATCTCTGTTTAGGGAGAGGATGGTAACCACCAGCATAATAACCGTTACTATCTCCACTGTAAACATAATCGGATTCATCATCATCGTTCGTGGATTCAACTTCACGAATGATTGCTTTAAACTCTCTATGACTTGCTCCTTTTGAAATAAAGAAGCCGATTTATTCTTTTTCATACTCTTTACTTATAGACTAAAATGTTCAGCAATCGTACTCAAGGCGTGTACCGGGAAGAATGACAAAGCAGCGACGATAAAAATAACTGCAAACGTCATGACGCCGAAAGTTGCTGTATCTGTTTTCAATGTGCCGGCGCTCTCGGGGATAAACTTCTTCTGAGCCAGCAAACCTGCAATAGCTACTTGCCCGATGATAGGAATGAAGCGACTGAGAATAAGTACAATACCGCAGGAATAGTTCCAGAAATAAGTATTATCACCCAAGCCTTCAAAACCGGAACCGTTGTTGGCAGCCGAAGAGGTAAACTCATAAAGCTGTTCGCTCAGCCCATGGAAACTGGGGTTATTGAGCCAGCCTCCTTCACTCGCCACAAAATCCGGATGATGTGCATATAGATAGCTGGACAGAGCTGTACCAACAAGAATCACAAACGGATGGAGTAGTGCCACAATGGTAGCTATTTTCATTTCACGGGCCTCTACCTTCTTTCCCAGAAATTCCGGTGTACGTCCCACCATTAATCCGCTGATAAATACGGCTATTATGATAAAGGTGTAATAGTTCATCCATCCCACACCAACACCACCAAACCAAGTGTTTATCTGCATGTTCAGCATCTCGATCAACCCACTAAGCGGCATAGTAGAGTCGTGCATACTATTTACCGATCCGTTGGAAGTCACCGTAGTTGTCACGCTCCACAGAGCACCGGAGGCTGAGCCGATACGTACTTCTTTTCCTTCCATAGCTCCACCGGACTGGGCAATTCCCATTTCGTCGATACGCGGATTACCACCCATTTCCTGGCTTACGTTGATAAAGACTCCTACCAGATAGGCTGCCAACATAACTCCAAATATGCTATATGCCAGTTTCTTACGTTTAATGTAGAATCCGAAGGCAAAGACCATTGCCATAGGAATAATCAGGATAGACCAGCATTCTACCACATTGCTCAGGAAAGTAGGATTCTCCAGGGGATGTGAAGAGTTGACTCCAAAATACCCTCCCCCATTCGTACCCAGTTGTTTGATCGGTACGATAGCTGCCGTAGGCCCTTGCGAAACCATTTGCTCCTGTCCTTCCAGCGTGGTTACTTTCATCTTACCGTCAAATCCCATCGGCGTACCCTGTAAGATAAGGATAAAGCCCACAATCAATGAAAGCGGCAACAGGATACGTGTACAACTCACTACCAACAGTTGCCAGAAATTACCAATTGTTTTCGTGGTTTTAGCAGCCATCGCCTTCATCATACCCGCCATAGCAGCCATACCGGTTGCAGCAGTTATAAACTGGAAGAGCATAATTACGAACAACTGCGTAAAGTAAGTCAGCCCGCTTTCGCCGCTATAGTGCTGCAAGTTGCAGTTGACCATAAAACTAATACAGGTATTGAATGCCTGATCGGGTGTTTGCGGCCCGTTCCCATCGGGATTTAAAGGAAGCCACCCCTGAGAAATCAAAAGCACCATTCCCCAGAAGAACCAGAATGCATTCAGAATCAATAATGATTTGAGGAATTGTTTCCAGTTCATCTCTTCCTGCGGACGGATGCCGCATACTTTATAAATTATTCTCTCAACAGGAGCCATGAAGTCCGACCAGGTCTTCTCTCCTTTATAAACCTTAGCGATGTACTTTCCTAACGGATAGGCAAGTACCACCATCAGGATCACCTGTAAAACTACACCTAAAATTTCTGTATTCATTGCTTCATTAAAATTTTTCCGGTTTGATGAGTACGTACATCAGATAACCGAAGATTGCGATACCTATCACAAATAGTATTGTATACATAAATCTAATTCTCCCTTTCTTTAAATCTTCTCAAACCAATCCACACATTTCCAAAAGAGCCAGAAGCAGGCAAAGCCGCTCAAGAGGCAGAAAATAAATGATACTGTAATTCCCATGTTTTTACCTTGTTTTAATTGTTACTAATTATTTTTACCTGATTTACTGTGTGCCAATTGCGTGCCAAAAGCGGAAAGAAAGTAATAAAACAATAAGTATCAACAGATTACATCACAAAGCATTTAAAAGAAGAAACAGCGCTACCCTTCCATTTTGAAAAGGATTGCACTGTTTTGAAAGAATGGAAAGCGTTGTTCCATTAAAGGGTTCGTCAGGGATGTCGTAAACAAACCTATCGAAGCTCGTAGAGGAGCGTTGTTTTACATGTACATGTAAAGCTGTACAACATGTGCATGTCGTGCTGCTCCACATGTGCATGTCGTGCTGCGATACATGTACATGTAAAACAACGTTCTCCGGTGAGAAAAACAACACTCCTCTACGAGATAAGGAAAGTATCCCGGTGAGTAAACACACGAAGGAAGGTGAGAGTAGTATGCCATGCCAACGCAGTCCTATTGGCACATTAGCATATTGCCACACTATTATAGTTTATATTCCTCGATTTTACGATACAACGTGGTAAGTCCTATTTTAAGCAGACGCGCCGCTTCTGTTTTGTTCCCTTTGGTATACTCCAACACACGGGCAATATGCCTGCGCTCCATGGCAGATAATTCAAAACTCCCCGGTACAGCCTCGTCAGACTGCTCATAATGACAATTCTGTATTTCCAGCGGAAGGTCGCATACCTCCAGGCACTCTCCATCGCATACAATGAGGCTACGCTCTATCACGTTACGCAATTCGCGTATATTTCCCTTCCACATTTGCTGGCAGAGTGCTGCAAGATATGCCGGAGACATCCCGGTCACCGGATGGGAGAGCTTTTCGGAGAAACTACGCACAAAAGCCTCAGCAAGAATCCTGATATCTCCCGCTCTTTCGCGAAGGGATGGCAAGTGTACCTGGAAAACCGAAAGACGATAGAATAAATCTTCCCGAAAACGTCCGGCAGCAATTTCCTCCGGTAAATTCCGGTTAGTGGCAGCAATGATCCGGACATTCACCCGGGTGGGTTTCGTATCACCAATCTTTATATATTCGCCGGTTTCGAGAATACGGAGTAACTTGGCCTGTAATTCAAAAGCCATCTCCCCCATTTCATCCAAAAAAATAGTTCCGTTGTTTGCCTCTTCAAAAAGCCCCTTCTTATCTTTCAATGCCCCGGTGAATGATCCGGCCCTATGACCAAACATTTCACTTTCCAGCAAGTCTTTGCTGAACGAAGAACAATTGACGGCCACGAAGTTCTGCTTGCCCCGCTTACTGTTATAATGTATAGCTTGTGCAAAAACTTCTTTGCCTGTTCCTGTTTCTCCGGTCAACAATACCGGCACATCAGTCACAGAAACCTTCCGGGCCAACTGTACAGCCTCTTTCAACGGTTTCGATTCACCCAGAATAGACTCGAAGGAGTACATCTGTCCCACCTTCTTTTCCAGTTTTTCAAGGCGAACATTCATGCGTGCTTTCTCCACAGCCCTGCTGATAAGAGGGATAATCTTATTGTTATCATCTCCTTTGGTGATATAATCAAATGCCCCATTTTTGATGGCCTGTACGCCATCCGGGATATTTCCATGAGCAGTCAACAGGATTACCTCCGTATTGGGAGCCGCCTTTTTAATAGCTACTACCAAGTCCACACCATTCCCATCGGGAAGAAATACATCACACAAAGCTACATCGGGGGAGTGAAGTTCCAGTTGCTTTAAAGCCGATTTGCAGTCTCCGGCCTGGCACACTTCATAACCTTCTAATTCCATCATTCGCGCCAACAGGCTACGAATCTGGGTTTCATCATCGATAATAAGAATCTTACTCATGATTTCATAAGAGCGGTAAAAACAGGGTGCGCAAATATACAGCTTTTCAACAGACTGCCAAAGATTTTGGTATGCCATTTGATTTTTATATGTGAGAAGCAGAGTGGAGAAAGGCTTACAAATAGCTCCGAAGCACTTGTAAAGGCATTTGGAGGATATAACTCCCGAAACCGGAACCTTCCGCTCCCCTTTCATTTTGATAAAAACGAACTGAAATGAAATGGTACTTCCCAAACGTATAACTAATAATACAATCACTTAAAAACAAAAACAATGAAAGTCTGTAAATTTGGTGGAACCTCTATCGGTTCTGTAGAAAGAATGAAAAATGTGGCCAACCTGATCAGTGATAATGACCCTAAGATCGTTGTACTATCGGCAACCGCCGGTACAACCAATCATCTGGAAGAGATAGCTTCCCACCTATTCAACCGCGAAATAGACGAAGCACACGACGAAATAACCAGACTTGAATTCAAGTTTATAGATTTCGCCAACGAACTGTTGGAGGATGATTGCATCAAGCAGGAAGCCATAGATTATATCCTGGACCGATTCCGCAGACTCTGGAAGTCTATCCGGGATACATTCACCTCTGCCGACGAGAAAGAAATTGTAGCACAAGGCGAACTTATCAGCACTGCACTGATGAGTTTCTACCTCAAAGAGCAGAAGCGGCACAATGTACTCCTTTCTGCCTTCGACTTTATGCGTACGGGACCTGAAGGAGAACCCGATCTTGAATATATCAGCCAGCATTTGCAAGAGGCACTACAGCATAATAAGGGTATTTCACTCTTCATCACCCAGGGATTTATCTGCAAGAATGCTTATAATGAGACGGATAACCTGAAACGAGGTGGCAGTGACTATACCGCTTCGCTTATCGGGGCAGCTATCAACGCCGAAGAAATTCAGATATGGACAGACATTGACGGCATGCACAACAACGACCCGCGCATCATAAAAAACACCACGCCTGTGAAGAAACTGAGTTTTGAAGAAGCAGAACGCCTGGCTTATTTCGGAGCAAAAATACTCCATCCTTTTTGTATCGCTCCGGCCCGGGAGAAGAATATACCGGTACGTCTTCTCAACGCCATGGAGCCACAGGCAGAAGGCACGCTTATATCAAAAGCACAAGACGATAATATCATTAAAGCCATTGCCGCCAAAGACTCTGTTTTTCATATCAAATTCGAATCAAACAACCTGCTGCGCCCGTATCTGTTCATCAGCAAAGTATTCAGCACTTTTGCCAAATACAGAACTCCGCTCTGCCTGCTCACTTCCTCCAATACCGCTATTTCCATCGCCACCGACCGCAATGAGACTCTCACGCACATCATTCGTGAACTGTCAGCGTATGCCACAGCGTACCTGGAAGATCACATGTCGATTGTTTCTGTCGTAGGTAATATGAAATGGCAGTTCACCGGGTTTGAAGCACGGATCATGGAAGCCCTGAAAGATATTCCATTGCGTATGATTTCATACGGCAGTACCAACAACGATGTATCTGTAGTAGTGAAAGCCGTTGATAAACAGAAAGCCCTACAAGCCCTCAATGATGCATTATTCGCTCCCGGATACGCAAAATAGACTTTTTTTCCAACCATCGGTGAACTTTATCTATTTCTTTTGCGTTATTATTTCCAAAGGAAACTATTTACAATAAAAAGAAACATGAAGATTATTATCATCGGAGGCGTAGCAGGAGGAGCAACCACTGCTGCCCGAATCAGAAGAATGGACGAGACAGCAGAGATTATTCTCCTTGAAAAAGGAAAGTACATATCCTATGCCAACTGTGGACTACCCTATTATATAGGAGGGGTAATCGCCGAACGGGAGAAACTCTTTGTGCAAACCCCGGAGGCTTTTTCCGTACGTTTTCGTGTAGACGTACGTACAGAGAACGAGGTCATTTTCATTGACCGGAAAAGAAAGACCGTAACCGTGCGCCTCAGTAGTGAAGACACGTACGAAGAGAGTTACGACAAACTATTAATCTCTACCGGAGCTACTCCCGTTAAACCTCCATTGCCGGGCATTGACTCTGAGGGAATTTTCACGCTACGCAATGTGAAAGATACGGACCGGATAAAAGAGTATGCCAACCAGCATGCTCCCCGGAGAGCCGTAGTAATCGGTGCCGGATTCATCGGACTGGAAATGGCAGAAAACCTGCATGCACTGGGAGCCAAAGTATCTATTGTAGAAATGGCCAACCAGGTGATGACTCCCATAGACTTCTCTATGGCATCACTCGTACATCAACACCTGATGGATAAAGGGGTAAACTTGTATCTGGAACAGGCAGTAGCTTCTTTTGAGAAGGCAGGCAGAGAGATAAAGGTTGTTTTCAAAGACGGACAGTCCATACCCGCAGATATTGTAATACTCTCCATCGGGGTACGCCCGGAAACAACACTGGCACGTGCTGCCGGACTGACTATCGGAGAAGCCGGAGGTATCTCGGTCAATGACTACCTGCAAACTTCGGACGAATCGATTTATGCGATCGGAGATGCCATTGAATATCGCCACCCGATAACCGGGAAACCCTGGTTGAACTATCTCGCCGGTCCTGCCAACAGACAGGGACGCATTGTTGCTGACAATATATTAGGAGCCAAAATCAGTTATGAGGGTGCTATCGGCACTTCTATCGCCAAAGTTTTCGATCTGACCGTAGCCACTACCGGCTTACCGGGCAAACGGTTGAGGCAAGCTGAAATAGCTTATGCTTCCTCTACTACCCACTCGTCTTCGCATGCAAGTTATTATCCGGACGCTACGCAGATGAGTATTAAGATTACATTCAATAAGGAAACAGGAAAACTATACGGTGCACAGATTGTGGGTTATGACGGAGTGGACAAACGCATCGATGAATTTGCCCTGGTCATCAAGCATCAAGGCACCATCTACGACCTGATGAAACTGGAACAGGCCTATGCTCCTCCTTTCTCATCCGCCAAAGACCCGGTAGCCATTGCCGGTTACGTTGCAGAAGATATCCTGACAGGAACCGTAAAACCGGTTTACTGGCGTGACCTGCGTGACATTCGCCTGGAACATGAGTTTCTGCTGGATGTACGTACACCAGATGAATTCTCTCTGGGTTCATTGCCGGGAGCTATCAACATCCCACTGGACGAGATACGCGACCGCATGGATGAAATACCCAAAGATAAGCCGGTCTATGTGTTCTGCGCTGTAGGGCTGAGAGGCTATCTTGCCTATCGTATACTCGTTCAACACGGATACGATAAAGTCCGCAATCTGTCCGGCGGATTAAAAATATACAAGGCGGCCACTGCCCCGATTATCAGGAATGAGGGGTATGATACTCCTGCCAGTATGGAAGAGAGTGCAACACCCGTGTCCATTCAGGAAGAACCAGCCGCTCCTTCGCGTACCGTTCAGGTAGATGCCTGTGGTATGCAATGCCCCGGTCCTATTCTGAAAATGAAAAAGACAATGGATACGCTTGTACCGGGCGAGCGCGTACAAATAACCTCCACTGATCCCGGCTTTGCCCGCGATGCAGCCGCCTGGTGCAACTCCACCGGAAACAAGCTGATATCCAAAGAGAGTGCTGCCGGAAAATCAATCATCGTTATCGAGAAAGAAGAGCCCAAAGCTTGTAGCATGGTGACATCCTGTGAAGGTAAAGGGAAAACATTTATCATGTTCAGTGACGATCTTGACAAGGCATTGGCTACCTTTGTACTGGCGAACGGTGCGGCAGCAACAGGACAGAAGGTAACTATATTCTTCACTTTCTGGGGACTGAATGTTATCAAGCGTCTCAGCAAGCCTAAAGTAGAAAAAGATATCTTCGGAAAGATGTTTGGCATGATGCTGCCTTCGAGTTCCCTGAAGCTGAAATTGTCTAAAATGAGCATGGGTGGTATAGGCGGCAAAATGATGCGCTACATTATGCACAGTAAAGGTATCGACTCGCTGGAATCTCTTCGTCGTCAGGCATTGGAAAATGGTGTGGAGTTTATTGCCTGCCAGATGTCAATGGATGTAATGGGCGTGAAGAAAGAAGAATTGCTGGATGAAGTTACAATTGGCGGCGTAGCCACCTACATGGAGCGTGCAGACAATGCTAACATCAACTTGTTTATATAAGTAAGAACATAAGAGTATGAAAACAATATGCATGATGCGCGATCTTTATAAAGCTCTGGCGGAGTTTGAAGCGCAATTTGAGAAAGAATATGACCTGTCGCTCAATGAAGCGATGATACTATGTGCCTTGCAGGAGGTAAAGGAAGAAATGACTTCTACTGCCCTCTCTGCCCGTACAGGTATGGCTGCTTCACACACATCCAAAGTTATCAGAGCAGTGGAAGAGAAGGGATTGATAAAAAGAGCCTTAGGAAAGACTGACAAAAGGCAAATGTATTTCAGCCTGACCCCGGAAGGGAAAGAACGGCTGAAAGAACTCAACCTTGAAAAAATAGAGGTGCCGGAGAGGCTGAAGGGAGTGATTAGTGATTAGTGAGTAGTGATTAGTAGGCTGCGCTATCATTCTGCATAGTCAACTGTCAACTGTCAACTAAATAAGCGCAGCCCACTAATCACTAATCACTAAACCGCTAATCACTACTCACTAATCCCCTCCTCTATCTGCGCCATCGCCCGAACCCTCATCGCTTCGGGTAATGTACTGATACGTGCCAGGTGGCTTCCCCCGGGCTGCACAAATACATGGATATTCTTTTTCCCTTTCAGCCAGGTGACACCGGCTGCCGTCCATGGGTCATTCTGACCATAGATAAATATCATCTTCGGATCATTCTGCTTCAAGAACTTCACAATCTTCCGTCCCAGCCGCTTATCAAATTTCATGTCTCCCAATTCCTCCGGAAGCATCAACCGGTGCAGATAGTTCTTACTGCTTTTGATAGAAAGATATTTCTCAAACGGCTTTATATCATAGCCATAATAGCCCAATTCACGTGCAGCCTGCACAAAGAAGGATACGTTAGGACTGTCCTTTGTGAAATAAGAAGGTTCACTGATCTCCAGAAAATGCCGGAATACCTCATCGTCCGTAGCCGTTACGGAAGGAATAGCACTCACTTCTGTTCCCCACTGCCACAACGCAAAGGAATATTCGAGCACACAATAATCATAAATCTCCTCCAACGGTGCACGGAATACATATTTCTTTTCAGCACAATACTTCTCAAAACGAGGCAGTAACGTACTTTTACGTTTCAACACTTCCAACTGGAAGTCTTCTATCACCTTTCTCTCTTCTGCCGTAGATACCTGCCGTAAAAACGGTTCATGCCTTCCGTCTTCCACCCCATAACAAAGCGGAGCGACATAGGGTACCGAAACGTCTACATCATCGGGGAAGAATGCACGATACAACAACGATGTCTGCCCGCCTTTGCTGATACCGGTACTTATCCACTTCCCTGGATACAACGTTTTAAAAGCAGTAGTCACTGCATGCAAATCTTCTGCAGAGTTCTCAGCAGTCAGATATTTCCAGTCCCGGGGTTGCGGGGTAGACTCCAGAAAATAGCGGTGTTCCACAAATATCATATTGGCATTGAACAGCCGTGATAACTCCTCACGATACCCCGGACGCAACGCATAAGCAGCACCATAACCTTCGGTAACAATCACCGTTGGACGATCAAACCCGACATGTGCCACAATGACACGTTGATCGAACGAACCTTTTTCGGGACGACGATGATCCAGTGGTTGTGAGAAATACGCAACATATTTTTCAACAAATTCAGTAGTTTCCAATGGCTTCACACTATCCACGGAAGTTATGTTTTCTACTTTTCTTTGTAACTCTGTCTGTGCCGATAAATGGGTGGACAGGACAAAAAGTAAGAAAGCCAAAAGTGCTGCGTAGCAGCGGGGTAACGGTCTCATATGTATTCAGTTTTTAATTTCGTACAAAGATAGCCCCTCTAACAAAAAAGTCGGCCCATACTTTAACATTTTAACATTCACCTTTGCGAACCTTTTATAAAAGAAGTTGTTGTTTCTATCAAAAGCCTAAGGTACCAGGGCAGGATTTTTTTATTTAACCTAAACATTATAAAAGATATGAAGAGATTAATTCCTATTTTATTAGCGGTCTTTGCATTCGCTGCTTGCGAAAAAGACCCTGACATGGACAAATTGGACAATGATTATTTGGTGTATACCAACTACGACAAGAAGGCTAACTTCAAAGAGTTCACCACTTACTATTTGCCGGACAAAATTCTTGTAATCAGCGACAAAGAAGAACCAGAATATCTGGAAGGTGAAGCTGCACAAGAAATTCTTGCTGCTTATAAGAGCAATATGGATAACAGAGGCTACACGATGGCTGCTTCTAAAGAAGATGCTGACCTGGGTGTACAGGTAAGTTATATTAAGAGTACCTATTTCTTCACCGATTACGGACAACCAGAATGGTGGTGGGGATATCCAGGATACTGGGGCTCAGGCTACTGGGGTAACTGGGGTGGCGGATGGTATTATCCGTATGCTATAAACTATAGCTACAGTACCAACTCGTTCATTTCTGAGATTGTAAATCTGAATGCACCGGAAGGACCGAAAGAAAAGATTCCTGTTCTGTGGACAAGTTACATGACCGGACTGGTATATTCCAGCAGTATGAACAAGGCACTTGCCGTAAAAGGTGTTAACCAGGCATTTGCACAATCACCCTATCTTACTAACAAATAATAAATAATCAGAACCGTTATGAAGACAATAAAATATATTTCATTGAGAGTGCTGGCTATAGCAGCTTTGGCTCTCGTCTTTGCCATGCCGGCAAAGGCACAATTATCAGATAATGGATACGCTAATATCGACTGGCAGTTCAATGTGCCATTGAGCAATGGATTTGCCGATGATGCCAGCGGTTGGGGTATGAACTTTGAAGGTGGTTATTTTGTAACTCCCAATTTAGGTCTCGGACTCTTCCTCAACTATCATAGCAACCATGAATATGTAGGTCGCGAAACTTTCCCGGTAAACGGTGGCAGTATGACCAGCGATCAGCAACATACTATTTTCCAGATGCCTTTTGGTGCTGCTGCACGTTATCAGTTCAACCGTGGCGGAGCATGGCAACCTTACGTTGGTGTAAAACTGGGTACTGAATATGCAAAAGTACGTTCTAACTATAATGTCTTTGAATCCAGAGATGAAAACTGGGGATTCTACGTTTCACCGGAAGTCGGATTAAACGTTTACCCATGGGCTTACGGTCCGGGCTTACACCTTGCACTGTATTATAGTTACGGAACAAACAAAGCTGATAAGGTATTGACTTATAGCGTTGACAAACTGAACAACTTCGGTTTTCGCGTCGGTCTTTCCTTCTAAAATAGTGATTAGTGATTAATGATTAGTGATTAGTGGCATGCGCTGTGAGTGCGCAGCCTGCTAATCACTTATCACTTATCATTAATCACTAATCATTTATCACTAATCACTTATCATTTTTTTAACGCCTCATACATCGCTTCCTGTATTTGTCCACGTATGTCCAATTGCATCAGCTTACGGTTTGTGGCATCAGGATACGTACGATTACTGAGAAAGACATATACTAAATCATTTTCCGGATCCACCCAGGCACATGTTCCTGTAAATCCGGTATGACCATAAACAGAGGCGGGAGCCGATTCAGAACAAGGACTCTTGTCGGGTGATTTTGCATCCGGCTTGTCAAACCCTAATCCACGGCGGCTGATTTTGGATACTTCCGTAGTAAACAACTGACACGTTTCGTTACTCAGATAACGGCGTCCGTTCAACTCTCCTCCATTCAACAGCATCTGATAGATAGAAGCTACTTCACGGGCATTTGAAAACAATCCTGCATTTCCGGAAACGCCTCCCTGGAAAGCTGCTGACTCATCGTGTACAAATCCTTGTAACACACATTTACGAAGGAATTTATCATTGGCAGAAGGCACAATCTGAGCTTTCGGGATACGCCGTAAAGGAAGATATAAAGTACGCTCCAATCCCATCGGTTCGTAAAATTCACGTGCCAGGTATTCATCCATCGGCATACCAGCCAACTGTTCAGCCAGGAAACGAAGAAGAATAAACCCAACATCACTGTAACGGTACTGCTTAGCCCCCAAAGGAGCTTCAATAATCTTCTCTTGTAGCACTTTTATAAACGACTTATTGAGCCAAAGGCTATCGCATATCTGCAAAGTGTAATTGGCATTCCGGGTTCGGGACAGTGTCTCCGGCTTGAAATGAAAGTTCGGATTGGCCCAGGTGGTAGCTCCCAGTCGTAACGGATGCAACGCATCTTTACGGGCGGAGAACAGACGGCCTTTATAACTCTCCTTATCAATAGCCTCCGGATAGAGTACAATTCCGGCAGGCAGTCCGGACTGATGTAACAACAGTTCACGAATGGTCATATCTTTCTTATTCGTACGTTGCAACCACGGCAGGTAGTCAGATAATTTATCAGAAAGGTTAAAACGTCCTTTATCGTACAATTTCATTAAAGCCAGCAACGTTCCGGTCGTTTTAGAAAGAGAAGCCAGATCATACAGATCTGTAGGCCGCACCAGCGTACTTCCTTTACCTGCATGTGTTCCAAAAGAGTGATCGTACATCGTCTTTCCGTCTTTCAGAATCACAATCTGACATCCGGGATAAGCTCCTTCTTGGATACCCCGTTTAGCGATGGAATCAATACGCCTCAAGGCAATGGAAGACATTCCATACTCTTCCGGATTGAAATGCGTCGGCGTATGCGGAGTAATTGTAACTCCGGTACCGGTTGGAAACAGCCCTCCCAGACTGGCGGAAAGTCGTCCATCGGCAGAAGCACGGGCGAAGAGTACGTCAGCAACCTGTTGCTGTACATCGTGACCGGCAGAATGTGCCAACACTACGGATTGGGCGGCTGACACGGCACGATGTATCTGTAGCATCATCTTTCCGGGAGTGAAAAAGACATAGATTGCCGGAGCCGCTTTTTTATCAGCTGCCAAGGCAGCAAAAAAAGGTTGAAAAGGTGCCAGCCGCTGTTCGGCAACAGCCACAATAACACGGCGGTACTTCGAGAGAGAATCTCTCAGAACCTTTCCCTGTGCCTCCGTCATCTCTTTGCGAAGACGAAAACGCACAAGGGATGTATGTTTCTCCAACTGTTTGGCAAGGACATCCGTCTCTCCCGCATCGCCTACCTCCAGCAGAGCCATAGGTGGCGTTTCTTTGTCGGAATGAAGAGGAAGTATATTTCCTTTGTTATTCAGTACTGTTATAGCAGCCAGATTCAAACGCCGGATAAGGTCACGCGTCTGAGGTGTATTGATACGACTTCCTAATCCGGAAAGTTGAATGGTCGGTTTTCTCTTTAAACCAAGAATGTATTTATAAGTAAGTACCTTCCGGCACTTACGATCTATATCTTCACGGGATAACTCACCACGATCTACAGCCTCAACGACTGCCGCAACCTCTGTTTTCAGATTTCTCGGAGCAAGTACCATATCATTACCCGCCTTCAATGCCTGCAAACTGACACTGGCATTACCGGACACCCCTCTCATGGCAAGCGCATCGGTAAAGATAAGACCTTTAAAAGCCAGTTCTTCCGTAAGCAAACCGTACACCACATTGCGCGAAAGAGAAGAAGGCAACCCTCCCAAAGGTTCAATAACAGGTACTTGGAGATGCCCTACCATCATCCCGCTCAATCCGGCACGTATGGCTTCTTTGAAAGGATACAATTCCACGCTGTCCAACCGTTCGCGAGTGAAGGGCAGTACAGGCAATGCCTTATGAGAATCGACGTCCGTATCTCCATGTCCCGGAAAGTGTTTACAAACAGAAAGCACTCCTCCTCCTTCCAGTCCGGTGGCATAAGCAATCACTTTATCAGCCACACGTACGGGATCTTCACCAAAAGAACGATTGTTGATAACCGGATTTTTAGGGTTGACATTCACATCGGCCACAGGAGCAAAGTTAACCTGTACTCCCAGTTCATGGCATTGACGAGCCATCTCACGACCGTATTCATAGATAAGGCGATTGTCTTGTATGCACCCTAATACCATATTGCGTGGGAAAAGCGGCGTGCCGCGAAGGCGCATCGCAAGTCCCCATTCACCATCAAAAGTAATCATCAACGGCAAGCGTGCCATTCGTTGCGCCTGATTGGTAAGGATGGCCTGTGTCTGCATCTTACCGCCGGAAAACAAAAGTCCTCCTACCTTATAAGTATTCACAGCATCACGCAGTAACGCCTGATTGTGTTTTGTATCGACCGGAGCAATGGTATAAATAAAAAGCTGACCGATCTTCTCTTTCAGGCTCAGACGGTTCATCACCGAATCGACCCATTGCCGGCAACGCGCATCTTGTTCCGCTTTATAAAGCAGGAGAGGTTGTACATCGTTCTGTCCATATATTGCTTTTCCGAAACATAAAAGCAGAAGAATTATCAGGTATTTTCTCATATTCATCATTGGCATCATTCATTATCGCCAGGCAAGTCTTTGGTATCCGGCAAAGAATCATAAATAGCTTGCTGTATGTTCTGGCGTATCTTCATATTGTTAAGTTTAGTATTCCACTGATCGGGGCAAACACGGTTACTCAGAAAAACGTAGATCAATCGTTCTTCGGGATCTACCCAGACACAAGTCCCTGTAGAGCCGGTATGCCCATAAACCCGGGCAGGCGTCCCAGAAGCACAATTACTGGCTTTCACATCCCGGTAGTTCGGCTTATCAAATCCCAATCCGCGATGGCTGAGAACGGATGTGTATGTGGTAAACAGGCGAACGGTAGCCTCATCCAGATAACGATGTCCTTTCCACTCTCCATCATTGAGCAACATCTGATATACAGCTGCCACCTCTCCGGCTGTGGAAAATAATCCTGCATTACCGGCAATACCACCCAGGCAAGCAGCCGTTTCATCCTGCACGTAACCGCAAAGGTCTTGCCTCCGCAGATAATCGTTGGCCACTGTTGGCATCACTTCCGATTGAGTATAGTGAGTAAGCGGCGTAAACAAGGTACGTTCCAATCCCATCGGACGATAGAATTCCTTATTCAGAAACTCATTTATAGGCTGTTTTGTTATTGCCTCAACCACCTGCTGAAGTACGACGAAACCGACATCACTATATACATAGCGTTTCTGTCCCATTTCCGAACGGGCTATTGATTGCTGAACCGTACTCTTAAATGCTTTATTCAGCCACATACCTTCGGCCATATGCAACGTATGTGTTGTTGTCTGCTTCGGAGATATTAACCCTTTCTTAAACTTAAAGTCCGAACAGGCATAAGTATATTCCCCAATACGTGTGTGATGCCACTCATCTGCGAATCCTTGTGTAAAAGGTCCCGTAACGGTGTTCTCATCTATTGCCTCCCGATAGAATCGGATGTAAGGCAATAATCCGGACTCATGTAACAGAAGATCACGAATCGTTATATTCTTTTTGTTGGATGAGCGCAACCAGGGCAACCAGGCAGATGCCTTATCCGTAAGTTTCAGCTTTCCCTGATCATAAAGCTTCATCACAGCGAGTAAAGTAGCGGTGGTCTTAGTCAGCGAAGCAAGATCAAAAAGATCAGTGGGGCGCACCGCAGTCTTATCTGTATCAGAATGACTACCAAAACAACGATTGTAAACAGGAATACCATCTTTCATCACCACCACCTGACAACCCGGGAAAGCTCCGGCAGCTAATCCTGCATTGACAAGCGAATCAACACGGTGCAACCTGTATCCTTTCATACCGCAATCTTCGGGTTGTACCACAGGCTTCATTCCCGGAACAATATCACTCCCCTCACCTATTGCAAACAGATGCCCGATACGCATAGACAACCGTCCCCCGGCAGGAGCTTTGGCAAAACAAACGTCTGCAACATGTCGCTGAAGATCTTCCTCGGACGAATGTGCTAACACAACAGCAGCGGTACGTTCCAACATCGCCCGGATTGGGAACATCGCCCGGTAAGAAGTGAAAAAAACACAGGTAACAGGTACCTGCAAATCCAATGTATTCAGAAGTGGGGCACATACAGCCAATTCTTCTTTCTCCATTGTAACAGAGATAACGACACGACGAAAACGTTTCAAGTCATTAGTGATCCGGTGCCACTCTTCCTCTGTCATATCTTTTGTGATCCGAAAACATTCCACCGGCGATGTATACTGAACAAAGCGGTCGATAAAGGGTTGATCGGACTTTTCCCTACCTATACTCAGAATGGCCGTAGGCTGATCGGCCGGCAAAGGAATTGTAGTAAAATTATTGCGTAATACGGTCACTCCCGCAAAGCGCAATTTGCCCGCAAGCGCTTGTGCTTCGACTGTATGAATGCGCCCATTCAATCCATCTGCAGAGATTCTGTTTTCTTTATCCAATCCTAACAGATACTTATAAGTCAATATCTTACGGCATTTGGTTTCAACCTCATCCACACTCAAATCTCCCCGGTCAATAGCTACCAGCACCGTCTCAAATGCTTGTTCTATATCTCTACCCACGAGTACCATATCATTACCCGCCCGTAGCGCTTTGACTGTAACATCACGTTCACCGGATACGGCTTTCATAGCCAACGCATCAGTAAACACCAATCCGCGAAAGCCCAGTTCTCCTTTTAAAACATTTGTCACAACGCTTCGCGACAAAGAAGCAGCAGTCAATCTGTCCGGTTCCAATTCAGGTACCCGCAGATGCCCCACCATGATACCTCCCAATCCGGCACGAATCACCTCACGAAAAGGTAACAACTCAACGCTATCCAACCGGGCACGGTTATAATACACGGTTGGCAATGCTTTATGAGAATCTACATCCGTATCCCCATGCCCCGGGAAATGCTTACTGACAGACAGTATACCACCACTTTCCAGACCACGGGCATAAGCTAATGCCCGCTCGGCTACAGCCTTCGGATCACCTCCAAACGAGCGTATGTTAATTACCGGATTCTCCGGGTTGGTATTCACATCTGCGTCCGGAGCAAAATTAACGTGGACACCCAGCTCGCGAAGCTCACGGGCCACCTCATGTCCATATTCTTCTATCAGTGAATTGTTTGTTATACAGCCCAATGCTGCGTTTTTAGGAAAAAGAGGTGTATCCTGTAATCGCATGGCAAGCCCCCATTCCCCATCAAAGGTTATCATTAGAGGAATCTCTGTTTCCTGCTGTGCAAGGTTAGTCAGTCTCACCTGCCCGCCGGCTTCTCCACCGGAAAAGAGTAATCCGCCTACTTTATATTTCTTTGCCAGCTGGCGTACCAGCTTTTCGTTCTTTTTGCTCCATTCCGGACTTAGTGTATAAACAAATGTCTGACCGATCTTTTCTTTCAGACTCATCCCCGAAAGTATCTTGTCCACCCACTCCCGACATGCATCGTCTTCCTGCCGGGGAAGCAGACAGGGTACTTGTTGTGCCATCAGAGACGCTACTGCCACCAACAACACAACAAGTATACCTATCATTTTCCTCATCGTTCAAATGTCAAATCTATCTTTCCCACAAAAATACCGTTTTTCCCTGTATGAGATACTGGTACACTCTCTCCGTCCAGATTCACGAAAACAGTCGGTTCCTGCATGAAAGTATGTGAGTGCCCACCCAGTACCACATCAATATTGCGGGTTTGATGCACCAACATTTCATCTTCTTTTATTCCCATATGCGAAAGACAGACAACAGCATCACATCCTTCTACTTCTTTCAATTTGGCAGCAATTTCATTGGCCACGGTCACAGGATCCTGAAAGGTTACTCCTTCATATTTATCCGCCTGCACCAGTCCTTCCATTTTTGCACCAAGGCCGAATACACCTATCTTCAAACCATCACGTTCCAATATAACATATGGTTTTACAAGCCCTTCAAGCACTGTTCCTTCCACCCCATAATTGGCACATACTATCGGGAAATCTGCCATCTTGAACAAACGCGCCATATTCTCCAACCCAAAGTCGAACTCATGATTGCCAATGGTGGCAGCGTCGTACTTCATGAGATTCAACATTTCGACCTCTACCTCACCTTTAAAAAGATTGTAGTAAGGAGTACCCTGCGAAAAGTCTCCACAGTCGAACACCAATACATTCGGATTGTCTTTACGAAACTGGTCAAGCATGGTGGCACGACGTACAAACCCACCCATTCCAGCATATTTGTCGGCTGCATGTATATCTATCGGTTCTATGCGGCTATGTGTATCACTGGTTTGCAACAAAGTGAGTGTCTTTGTCTGTTGCGCAAATCCCGGAAGGAGCACACACAGGAAAAACAATATAGTGGCTGATATCTGATATCTTTTCATCTTCTCATAATTTGGTAATTCGTTATTCATAATTATTTCACCGTAATTCTCCCTTCTATACGTGAAGTGATCTTTTTACCGGCTTTAGTCTGCTGCTCTACATAATTCATAAACAGCCCGCGTAAAGTAGCACCGGGAGGACAATCTCTTTTTTCGGCCTTTGCCAACGGCCCCATTCCGTCATTCCCATCTGCCAGATAGTCAATGGTAGCTACCGTATACAGTTTATTATCATCGATTGGCTTACCACCAATAGTACCATCAAGTAATTTACCGTCTTTAGTGATTTCAAGACGTACTCCGCTTACTCCCTCACCTTTACAGGCCGCTATGGCAGCAAACAGTTCTTTCAATACGCTTCCCTTTAGTGTCACTACACACAACGAATTCTCAAAAGGCAATATCTCATAAATGTTTCCACAGGTTATTTCTCCTTCAGAAAGTATATTCCGCAAACCACCCATATTCATCAGTCCCATATCGGCAGGTTTACCCAATACTTGCGTAGCAGCCCCTTTCAGTACATCTGCTACCAGATTGGAAAGCAAACTTTCCGGTCCTCCCTTTTCCATTGTCATTTCACTTGTACCTACTACACGATACATCATGCTGTCTACCGATGCCTTGTAAGGAGCTAACAGCGCCACAGCCTCTGCATCAGGATGTGTATCCCAGACCGAATCAATTGTAATCATACTTCCTTCGGTATTCACCAGTTTATAAGGTGACTGACATGAAGAAAGCATCAGGAGTACCATCAGAGCCACTCCGGAAAAGAGCTTTGCATAAGTTTGTTTCATATCTTGTTTTTTTAATCGTGCTACAAATATAGATAAAAATGTTGGTAGTGTGCTAAATAATTCGTTACTTTGCACCGCTTTCGCGCAATCGCTGTCAGGAGAGAGTTGC